>ERZ773162.596-NODE-596-length-40891-cov-85.144505_pt1 | contig 40891 bp, 48 predicted proteins | sample MGYA00511113_ERZ773162 | MGnify/ENA primary metagenome ERZ773162 (study PRJEB29015, sample SAMEA2737807) | human gut metagenome | biome: human gut; feature: human-associated habitat; material: faeces | place: China | collected 2012 ... | reverse complement strand
GATTGGCAGTCCATTATTAAGTTTTTTATTATGTTCCCTTTGTACACCGTTGCAAAACACAAAATAATGATATGATAAATATACAGACTGAAATTAAAACAGCTAATGTTTTGTACCACTTTTTCTCGTAACTATTCAATGGATTGTTTTCTGTGTCAAGAGGGGACATTAATATTATCAACACCACACAAAGCAATTCAAATATTATGAGTAAATAAGTAAATATATTACCAACACTATTTGACAATTTAATTAAGCACAACACTATTATGCTTGAAATAACAGAAAACGCATAACACCTGACCGGCGTTTTAGCGTGATAGCCGCCTGCAAACTTACGGATAGCTATAAAAGAAAAATAGAAAACTAAACTTTCAATAAATAAATTGAAACACAATCCTAATATCATAACAGTTGCAATATGTATTAATGATGATAAAATAATATTAGCAGCATATTCGTAAATTTCTTTATCTTCGTTTTTTATAAGGTCGTTTGATACAAAAAACTCTATGAGTTTTGAACTAAACTTTTCCATTACTTTATCTTTTTAAATTTGTCAAGCTTGGCAGGAGCCTTAGGCTGATACATAAAAAAGCAAGTGGATGAATTAGCATTTATTGAGAGTGCTAATGTAAAACTAGCAATAATTGCAGGTGAAATTTTGCAGATAATGGTTTTAATTGTCTTCATAGTATTATTTCCTCCTTTTGTTGGAATTTTAACACATATTAGAAATAAAAACATAATTTTTGCAAAAATGATATCAATTTCATTCAAAGTGATGTATTTTTCTAATTATTTCGTCAAAAATAAAAAAATTATACCTAAAACAATGACATTTTTTGCAATATATGTTATAATTATGTTATAATTCGCGGGAGGTTTTCCTTTTGAAAGTATTGATTTGTGACGATGATAAATGTATTGTCGATGAAATTAAAAACAATCTGAATACATTTTCAGATAAACATAGAATAGTTTTTGATATTGATTTGTTTTACAATGGTGTAGAACTGCTGAATAGTAATATCAGTTATGATATGGCGTTCATTGATATTGAAATGCCTCTGGTAAATGGTCTGACTTTGTCCGCACAATTAAAAAAGGTAAACTCTAATATAATTATTTTTATTATAACCTCGCATGATGCTTATCTTGATGACGCTATGGATTTGGACGTGTTTCGCTATCTGTCAAAGCCTATTGACAATAACCGTTTTTTCAGAGCATTAAATACGGCTATTAACTATTATCATTCCAATACTCAAATAATAACTCTTGAATACTATGACGAGTATTATTCTGTTTTCACAAGCGATATAGTATATATAACTACTGAAGAAAGAAAGGCTGTTATTATAACACGGCAGAAGAAGTATTATACAAATAAAAAATTAAGTTATTGGAAAGAAAAACTAAAGGATTACGATTATTTTGCACAACCGCATTACAGCTATCTTGTTAATCTGAGGTATGTCTCGGATTTTAATAAGACTCAGCTTAATATTAATATAGATTTAAGAAGTGAAACTCTACCTATATCTCAAAGGAACTATTCAAACTTTAAAAAGGCATATTTTGCATACATAGGGGTATAAAAATGGTATATACAATTTGCTATGCATTTATTTTTCTTGCAGAAATTCTGATATCACTGTTTTATTTTGAAAACAAATTTGAAAGAAAATCAAGCAAAAAATTTTTGTTATTTTCAGTTGTTATTGTGTATGTATTATTGTATTTATCTCGATTATTGAATTTAACATTGGTTAATTTAATTGCATTTTTTGCGTGTAACTTCTTTTTACTTTATTTTTGTTATTTCATAAGTGTTAAATCCTGTATTTTCCACTGTAGCATATTACTTATATTTATGGCAATCACAGAAAGTATTGTTATGTTTGTTTCAACAGTATTATTCGGTACGGATTTATTCACTTGCCTGGATAATTCTCTAAGTCTCATTATTCAATCGACTATCAGTAAACTGTTATATTTTTTGATAATTTACTTTGTATCAAAATTCTCAATAAAAGAACATAAATCAGAAAGTTATTCTCTTTCTATACCTCTTTTGGTTTTACCTGCCTCAAGCATTCTGCTACTGTATGCAGTATCATATGCACTACACAATTTTGATTTAGAACAAAAATACATGTATTTATTAATAATAAGTATAGTGCTATTACTTTTCTCAAATATAGCGGTTTTTTGGGTATATGAATTTACTTTGAAAACTCAAAGACACAATATGGAATTGGAATATGAAAGGCAAAATGAAAAATCTACGGCTGAGTATTATGATTTACTTAATGAGCAAAATGAAAACTCAAAAATTGTTATGCACGACATAAAACGGCATTTAAACGCCATTAAGAGCATTGCCAAAGACAAGTCTGTTACAGAGTACATAGACGATTTTATTGAAGACTTCAGCATAAATAAATCTGTTGATTACTGCAACAATCCTATGGTCAATTCAATCGTTAACAGGTACAAATCCTTCTGTGACAAGTTCGGGGTGAAGATGAATATTGACATCAGAAGTGCTGATTTTAGCTTTATGAGCGAACCCGACATAACTGCTCTGCTTGACAATCTGCTTGAAAACGCAGTTGAAGCGGCACAAAATACAGAGAACGGATTTATAGACTTTTTAGCTTTCGTGCGAAAAAATAAATATCTGTCAATACAGCTTACAAACTCTGTAAAGAATATTATAACCGTCAAAAACAACCGCATAGCATCATCAAAAAAATCTGACGCAATACATGGAACGGGACTGAAAAGCATTAAAAGAGTAGTTAAAAAATATGACGGTGAAATAAATATGAACTTCAATGAGGATGATATGACCTTCACATCAAATGTTGTGTTTGAAATTCGGAGATAACGCAGTAATCGAATCATATAATTCCTTGACTAATGAAATGCATTATATAATGAGAAATTCCAATACCTAATAATACTGATATCAACAAGATGAGATCTAATTGATGGAATTAAGAATCGGAAAGAAATTGCAAATATAAAAGTTTTGCAGTTGGATTTATTGTTATTATTTTTGCCTATTAAACATTTTATATAGCAAGCTACTTTTACCCCCATGTTCACGGTATCTCTGCTTGGTTTCGATTAGTCCAACTTTTTTTAAATCTTTAATAGCTCTTCTTACTGTGGCAGGCGACAGCTTTATGTCGCCTGCTATTGTTTTTACTGAGGGCCAGCATTCGCCATTTTTGTTTGCTCGGTCATATAGGTAGGTATAAACAGCTACAGCTCTGTGTGGTAAGTCCATTTGATAGAGAAAAGTTAATCTACTCATTGTCCAGCACCTCCTGTGGTGGTCTTTCGGTTCTTATGACTACTTTTCTTTGCTTGTCTGCGTTCTGTTCAACGCTTGAATTTTCGGGTTCTTCTGTTGGCTCATCTTGCTGTGCTGATGTTGGTTCATCCGCATCAACAATATCTTCACACACAGTCTGTTCAAGATAGTGAGGGCAGTATGTTTGGATTATGTTGTTGAACAACTCCGAACGGTTGGCATAGTGGACTTCACGGTTGCTGTTTTCCGCTACTTCATATTTTTCTTCAAATTCTATGCCCCATTTAAAGAAAAGCTTTAGCTTAACTTTCATCGGATAAAATCCTGTTTTCATCACTACAAACGTTCCTTTTTAAAGTGACTTCAATTCATCGGGAGTCATCAAAGGTCGTTCAATCATTTGCAAGGATTGTGACGGATCATTCTTGCTCCTGCTGACGGAACCTGACATCACAGTTCTTGAACCGAGAGCTTTTGACAGCACTTCTGCACTTGTACTGTTGGGCGCAAATCCGCCGAAAATTGTAAGCTGTGTGTTGTCGATAATTACATCAGCCCCATCTTTACCGTAATTTTTCTCAAGCTGTGCGAATGATTGAATTATTTGCACTATCTGTAACCTCCTTGAACGTGATGCGGAGAACATCATCTCTGCTGAATCAATCTTTGGTAAAGTTCCAAACTCATCGCAGAAAAACACACAACGATTTTTCAGTACACCGCCGTTTTCGTCTGCAACTGAAAGTATTTCACGGTAGAGTTGTTGGATAATCAGTGAAACCATAAAGAATGTGTTGGGATTTTCCTCCGGCATTACAATGAATATTGCACACTTTTCATTACAGAATTTCTCTGCGTCAATCTCCGTATCAAAGCATAAAAGCTGTTCTAACTCACTATCAAGAAAAGCATTCAGCCTAGAAAGTGCCGTACTCATAACACTTGACATACTCTGCTCGGCTGTGTTCAGCGCCGCCCCTGCAAACCATTTTGCTTTGTGGTCGTCGGGAAGATAGTCCATTAAAAGTTGAAACTGATTTTTGCCTTTCTTGTTGGTCGGAGCAAGTAACTCCTGAATGATTTTGAATACCGAAACAATATGCCGTTCTTCGTGTTCGCAGAATTCCGAAACAAGCAGAATAGTTGCTGTTAAAAGTCCCTCTGCCGCATCATAAAAGTAAGCGTTCTGTCCGAATGAAGCCGAGTCCATACCTGAAAGAATAATCGTTTTTGAAATAATTTTTGCGTATTTTTCGGCTCTTGCCTTGTAAACAAGCTGTTTGGAATTTGCTTTGTATAAGTCCATATATTTGTTTACGAGGTGAAGAAGATTATTGCCGTGCGAGCGTGTGGGATTACGCAAGTCTATGACTGAAATTTTGTAACCGTAATACTTTTCTGCAATCGTCCCATAATTGCGAACAATGTCGCCCTTAGTGTCGGTTGATAAAAATGACATACCCGTTGCACAGGCATATTCAATGCAAGGATAAAGCCAATATGCGGTCTTGCCGACACCAGCCGCACCAATCATCAGAGCGTGGACATCTCCTGTATCAACCAATGCGGTTGTTCCTTTTCTGCTGTTCCTACAGCCAACAACTATTCCTTGTTCAGTTGGTCTGCTTTCAGGATTATTTCTCCACTCGTTAGGCTGAAAATCAATTTGCATATATGTTCTCTTGATTTCCTTTTTTGTCGCCCAACGAGCCGTTCCGTGTTGACCTTGTCCGACTGTTTTATTCTTTATTCGGTTAAGTGAATAGTAATTGCCGACCGTAGAAATGATTATGAACAAAGCAAACATTGAGCCTGTCACGATTATCAAAGTTACAATGCCTGATGGCATATTCGTTCATCTCCTTTTTCTGAAAAAGTTAAATCCTCGTTCCAGTCTTTGAGGTTGGGAACGAGGATTTCATTTTGAATATTCATCTTGTTTAGTTTGTTGGCTATGCGTTTGTTGGCGGTCTGTCCTGCCTCGTCATTGTCAAAGCAGAGAAACACATTTTTGATGTTTGGATTATCTTTAAGACATTGAAAAAGCACCCTATCCGAAACGGAGCAGGATGCCGCATAGCTATGTTCTTTCCAATTTTCCTTGTGCATTGAAATGTAGGAAAGCATATCAATCGGTGCTTCAAAGAGATAAATTTTATCGCTTGTGCCGTGCCAGTGAAAACTGAATTCGGGTTGACTTCCTGCAGCATTTCCTTTGTACGGATTGTTCGTCACAGTTCCTCGCTTGTGGGCGTGGCGAGGTTTACCGTTTGAATCGTAGCCGACAAAGACAGCGTTGTGAAAGTCTGACGATTCATAAATCATTTTCCGCCGCACGAACTCATACAAAACATCTTTATCAATACCACGAGTCAACAGCAGATAAGAAAAAACTCGGCTCATTCTGTCATTCCTCGGTGGCAGTTTAAAGGGTTTATGCTCTTTTTCTATGGGCGGTGATGTTATGATTTGACTGCCACCGTTATTCAAAAGCATTTGAACCGCTTCGGTATAGTCCTTGTTGTAAAATCTGCGGACGAAGTCAACCGCATCACCGCCCTTTTGTTTGTACTGATGATACCAGAGGTGTCCTCTGATTGTAACCTTTTGCGAGCCGTCAAGCCATTCATATTCCGAACCTGATTTCTTGACTTTCTCGCCTCGACTGACTAAAAAATTAGCAAGGTCTGTTCGCCTTGCCTGTTCTCTTTGTTCTTTTGTAAAATGAATGTAGGTTGATATTTTAATCACTTCCTTGAGTATAATATATTTTTCTTTTCTGCTGTAATATCTTATAGTGGGTAGTTTTTCTCTTATCACTGTGACAGGTGGCACCTGTCAGCATTTAGGCGCAGTTGTTCCTTGGCGGTTTGTTGCTTTTTGATAGACAAACACCTTTATATGTGGTATGATAATATCAAAATTAGTGATTGATAAATCGGAAGTTGTAGCGGAGGAATAAATGAATATCAAAGTAAAATTCTTTGAAGACAAATTTGTGGAAGCAATTGGAGCTGGCATTTATGAGATATATGTTCAAATAAATAGCAAGGAAGAATTGCTTTATGTGGGAGAATCAGTATTTGTTTTAGTAAGATGTGCTACCCACTTGTATGAAATAATCAAAGGGAATGGATATCTTGGATTTACGAAAGAAATGATTGAAAACTATAACATTACGCTTGCTTTTAAACTGTTAATCTCAGAATCTGATAAAAAAATGAGAAAAGCTAAAGAAAAAGAAGTTATTAAAGATAAGCATCCGAGGATGCAATCTGGGATTAGTGATAGAGTGAAATCAATTGAAAATATGATTAGTGAGATGACAGACTTTTTAAATAAATAATACAGACTCCAATTTATCAAACTTACATTTTCAACCCCTGAGCCTGCTTTTTATCATTTATCTTCTGCTGTAACTTTTTATCTGTCCTTTGTGCTTTCTGCTTTTCTTCAAAGCGAAGCCTACTTTGAAGCATATTGCAGAGGTAACGCAGGAGATAAAGAGAGGAAACTGCAACGCTGTTGCTGTTGGTTTTAATTGAATAACGAGGATACAGAACACCTCTGCCTGAATCAAAGACTGATTCGACAGAGGTGTTTTCTTCATATTCAAAGGGATTTGAAACAGATTCTTCGTCTGTATTCTTGATTTCTTCCGCTTCATCTTCGGTGAGATTTACTTTCAACGCTTCCTTGATTACCGCATTCCTGATTGACTTAAAGTCCTTGTTTTGGACAAGTGGAATCCTGTCGGGCACTTCATCCGTGTAGGTGCGGATTGTATTTTCTTTTTGTTCATACCAAAGGTCATACAACTTTTTGATTCTGATGTCATTAGCAAGCTCTTCAACAATAGAATCCACAAGTGCTTTTACATCGGGTTTCAGATAACCGTAAACCTTTTTGCCTTTTGTTTTTGAAAGCCTGTCGGCAAGCTCCAACAGCTTATTCTGAATTGACGCGCTGATATATATTTCAGAGTTGATTTTTGAAACCAAATCCTCTACAATGTCACGAGCCTCGGCTCGGAGCTTGTTTCTGTGTTCGGTTTGCTTTTCGTAGATACATAATAAATCCTGATAAAAAATATCTTTAGCAAACGATGAACGCAGATTTTCAACTCCCTTTTGCGTGAGATAGCCTTCATTTTCAACCGTTGAATACGCAATCAAATGCACATGAGGGTGGTATGATTCATTATGAAACGCCGCATACCAACGAAGATTTTGGATTGGAATTTTAAGATTCTTAGCGAGTGCTTCGGTCTGTGTGCGGAGCATATCTCTCCACCGTGAGCCTGTGTTAAAGCCAAGCCTTTCTGCATCTTCTCTGCGTATTGATATTATTGCAGTCCAGATATTTCCCTTATGACGGTCGAGTTCTTCGCTAACCCTGCTCAACTGTACTTGTACACCGTCGTCGGTAAACAGTCCATGAGAGCCGAATCTCTCGGCACGAGGACGGGTAGCAATGTAATCGGCATATGCTTTTCTTCCCGAGATTTCATAAGCGTAATCTTCCATAACTCTTGAAATGAAATCAGATGCCGAACCTTGATTTTGCTTTTCAATGTAATCGGCATACTCAAACATATCCTTACTGTCGGGAAAATCTTTAAGGATTTTTTCAATAAGATTCTTCTGTTTTGTTGTTGCAGGGGCAAATTTTTTAGTATCATCAATCTTTTCCACTCCCTCACGAGTTGCAATATATTTTGCATAACCGCCTGCGCTTACTTTACGATTCGGCTTTAGGTATTTAAACTTTGTCACTAACTTTGCCACAAATAATTATCCTTTCTGCCAATCGTATGCGTCATCAAATGAGAACGAACCGTTGAGCCGTTTGACTTCCTTGACGCACTCACCACGAAGTTTTGTAAGAGTCATCTTGTCAATATCCTGTGACGAGGCAATAATATTCATTGTCATTGCAAGTTCGACGGCTAATTTAAAAATTAACCTGCTCATCCGATTGTCACTCTCTGCAACTATTGATTTCAAAGTGGATGTAACCACATTAGGAAGATACTGACTGTTGTCGTTTGAGGACAGGTAACCCACATAGAAAATTATTGCCTTTTCAATAAATTCACTTCGACTCCCACAATTATCTTCCTTGTAAATGTTCTGAACCATATCAAGTGTTGATTCCTTTATCCAGAGTGCAAACTTCCGCTTTATTTCTTTTCTGTTATCCGTTTCATTCAAGTGCAAAACCTCCTATTTTGTTACAACCCATAGTTGCAACTCCTTGAATTTTGGCATTTTATTCGGCTAATCGGGCAGTTAAACCCACAAGTACAACCCCAAGGCTAAAAATTGACCCCTATGAATTTTTGGAACTGAAAAGTGCAAAAAACTGCATGGCAGTCGGCGTTGCCGTCTGCTGTGAATCGACACGAGGGAGCGACTGCAACCCCGTGTCTTTCTCCTGCTTAAATACCTACCCTTGAAAAACTGCCCAAATTGCCGTAACTTCGATTTTTCACACCTTGCCACAAACCGCCCGATTTCGGCTTTTATTCGATTTCGGATACTTTTCCGACTTCTCCTTTAAAAGCCGACACGAGGCGAATGTGGCGAGAATACCGCCGTTATTCTGCTTTTATTGATTTGCCGTTTATTACTTCAAAATTACACTCTGTATATGACAGTCCGTACTCCTTAACCTCACGATTCAGAATATCGAACATTGATTGTTCAATACTTCGAGGGGATAACTTGATTTCATCACTTAATGTGTCATAGCAAATCCATTCTTCGCTCTCGGGTGTGTCCTTTACAAGAATATCAAATCCGAGGAGCATTTTATCGGGAGTAGGAAATACTACGGCGTTGATTTTTACACAGCCGACTGTGAGTGAAGCAAACAGAGTGTCGTGCTTGTCTTTTGAATTTTCGGAAAGTAATTTCTTAACCTCGTTCACAGACAAATACATTTTGAAAATATATTTATCGCCGAGATGCTTTTTCAATTTCTTTCTCTCGTTCATAAACTCATGCCACCTATTCCCATATCTTCATCTTCATCAGGTGAATCAAACAGATTGTTCTGTTCAAGGTTTTCGTAGTATTTCTTTGCACTGTCAGTCACCGCATCATTTAGAATTTTCAAGTCAAAACCGCAGTCCTTATAGCCTTGCGATACAGTATCGTAATAGCTTGCACTGGGCAATCCGAACTGCTGTTGCAGATTCATAAAGTAAACCATTGCAGTCAGTTCAGAGCCGTTATTCAATTTCACAGGCAAGTCCTGCTTGAAGTAGTGAGATGGATAACCCTCGTAGCGGTCAAGGAGTTTTTCATCTCTTGACTGAAGCTCCCACAATGCAACGGGAACTGACTTGCCAATACAAGGTGCGATTGTCGCATAGGAACAGTGAGGCATACCCTTGAACTGCAATTCATAATTTTCGACTACACCCTTTCCCACAAGTTTGGCTGTGGGGCAACGAAATTTCATCTGTTCAAGATTGAGGTTACTGCCGTAGGCAATGTATAACTTACTTTTCATATTGCTTCCTTTCTACATACTCATAATAAAACTCGAATCTTCATTCTGCACGTCTGCAGTTTCAGATTCGAGTTCATTTATGTTTTCATTTGTATTTTGAATTGTATTATTTATCTCTGAAACTTGTCTTTGAGCAAGTCTTTCCTTTTGTCTTTCAGCCTGTGCAGGATCTTTCCACGCAATGTTGCCATCAAGATTTTTTAGCAGATGATGACGAGCTGTCTTGAACTCGTCACCGATTAAGCCAAGTCGGAGCAACCAAGTACGAAAAGTATATTTTTCATTATCTGACTGAGTTTTAGCGTGTCTTGCAGACTTCTGTATCAATGCCTGATGACTGATTGCAAGGCACAGTTGAATCGCACTTTTGACTTCGCCTGCGTGTAAGGTTGAATTGAACAGACGGAATTCAATCGTACCCTTGTAGAACACGCTGTGAAGATTCAGTGCGTGGTAGCGAGTATCATCATAATGTCGGTAGCTGTAATCCTCGCCGTCATACCACATTGACTTGAATTGCTCCATAGACATCGGAGGACGGTTATTGATTTCATCAAGGAAGCGTGTGTCCATCTTCTGGCAGTAATGTTCCCTTGACACATTCACTTTCAATGCCTTGTAGAGCAAATCCTCTTTCGCCGCCATAATGTTTACGATATTGCGAAGTGTTTTCGGGGTATGCGGAGCCGCATTAATATGGCAATGCAAACCGCAGCTTGAGTTGACTCTCGCTCCTGCACCACGAAGCTTTCTGACAAGCTCCTGTATGGTTTCTACATCATCATAGTTACAAATCGGTGTGACAAACTCCACCGAATACAGAGAGTTTGCATTCTGTCCCGAACGGTTTTCACAACGGACACTTGCGTCACGCATAATCTTCCACATCCTGCCGTCATTATCACGGACAGAATAAGCATCATAACAACCGCCGACATGAGTTGCGTCTGTATGAAAATAACCGGCAATCACTTTCGCCGCAGTACTGCGAGTGATGCCGGTCATTTCAATTTCTATTCCGAAATTCTGATTTTTCAAGTTACCACCTCGGTGTTCTCTTCTTTTTGCTTTTTAGGCTTTGACGGTTTTGTCAGAACAGATTTCATATCAATAAACTCTCTGACATTTGCAGGAACATATTTTGCATACAGAGAGTCCACTGATTTTTCAAGTTCTTCCTTGAAATCCAAATCACGCTGTGACATATACAGCCTGATTGCATTCAGCTTTTCGTTATCATACATTATGCTCACGCTTGTTTTCTTCATTAAAATCACCTCGTCATTTCTTCTTTTGATTTACATATTTTATATTCGGTATCTTCAGCCACTTTGTCCAACCTCGACCGTTAAGCTCTGTTTTGACAACTCCGTAGGCTGTGCCCTGTGCTTCGATAACTTCTCCGTTGCCGATATATACACCGATGTGACCGTTCATCCATACGGCAAGTCCGGGTGTGTCGGGCATAGTTGAAATCGGTCCGCTCTCGCTTACATTGCTCCAGATAGAATTTGCTCCGCAGTCTGTAAAACCGTTTGAGCCTGCGACAATTTCTCCGCTGTCAGCGTTGTACCAAGCGTAGGATTTTATCAAGCCTATGCAATCACAAACTCTCTTACCGAGCCACTTCTCTCCGACCTGTCGCATTTCACCGCCTGCCTCGTTGTTGCCGGGAAAGAGACTTGCCTGTTGGTCGAGATATTGTTTTGTGCAGACCTGACCGTAACCGCCGTACACATAACCCTAGCCATTTTTGTATGCGTTCTCGCACCACTTGACAAGGTCGAGATTGTTCTTCGTGGTCTTGTCAGTAAAGCCTGCGATGCTGATTTCAGCGCCCTTGATTGACTGCATCATCTTCTGAAACTCGTCATACTTTATCTCCGTTCCGAATTTCTGATTGACGGTTTTTATCAAATCCTCATCAGACTGATTCTTCTTGAAACAGGATACAAAGTTTTTTACAAAGTCCTCATCCTCTGATTTATCGGACAGAGAAAACAGATAGATAACCTCTGCCTGTGTGTTATAGTCGGACAACTTTTTATTTTTCAGTTGATTTTCAACCTCTGTCATTGTGTCGTTAATAAGCTGTAGATTTTCCATCTGCTCGGCTGAAATGTTTTCTTGTATAGACTGATTGAGTTTGTCGGTATCAATATCCATACTTCCGTTGAAAACGGAAACAACAGCAACAATCGGCATAACCACAATTATGATTATGCCGATTACTATACCGCCTATTGTTTTTATTACTTTTTTATCTGTTAGCAGAGCAACTGCTATTTTCTTTAGTGCCGCACCTACCGTTGCAGACATTGTATCACCTTCTTTTTATACAGAATTAGATATTTTAACTATTTCTAATTGAAACAAATTACTCCGTGTGATATCATTATATTAATAGATTAATATTTCACTTTATATACACAAAGGAGCATTTTTATGGATAAAAAACTTCAAGTATTCATCTCTTCAACTTTTACAGATATGCAAGAAGAACGCCAAGCTGCTGTAGAAGCTATTTTAAAGTGTGGCCACATACCTGCTGGTATGGAATTATTTAGTGCTGATAATAAAAAACAATTTGAAGTTATTAAAACTTGGATAAAAAATAGCGATGTATTCTTACTCATATTAGGTGGTAGATATGGGTCTATTGAAGCAAGTTCTAATAAAAGTTATATTCAACTAGAATACGAATATGCCAAACATATAGGTAAAAAGCCAATTGCAATAGTTTTATCTGATAAAGGAATTGCTTCAAAAGCCACAGAAGGAATTTATGATATATATAATCTCGAAGCCAACACTCCAGAATATAAAAAATTTAAAGATAACATAATAGCTTCTAAAATGTGCGAATTTTTCGATAACAAAGCCTCTTTAAAAAGCTGTATATTTTCAATGTTGCGTAACTGTGAAGAAAATATAAACCAATATCATGGGTGGATACGTGGAGAAAAAGATATTAACACATATACATATCCATATATAATAAAAAGCCAAGAATTTATTTTTAGATATATTAATAAGAATGATATTTTATATACAAAGAAAATTAAAATTAAAACCCTTGTAGATGGCATTCAATACTTTTCAGATAGATATATGTGGAATTCTGGTGGAAATATTACACAAAGTTTGAGTAATCCTCGCCAAATAATCGTAGACGAATTTATGGAAGGAGCATTTAAAGTATATACCATTAGATTAGAAGATATTTCATTTAAAGGAAGGGAATATGAAATAGAAGTTCATTTTAAAATAACAAATTCAACTTTTAGAAATCATCAATATTTAGGTGTCACAATATCATATCCATCTGAACAACTACATTTACAGGTTGATACCCCGAGCAATCTAACCTTATCTCATTGTAAATACAATATATATAAACATTCTGTTGATCGTGTACCAGAAGCAACAAAAAAACTTACACCTAACAATAATCATATCCAAAAAACTTTTACTATACTTGAAATTGGTAAAAAATATAATCTTGAATGGGATATAAACTAAATATTTAAGATACAAATTAAACAATTTATTTATAACTATTACCTACCACCAGCACTACCAAAAATAACAGACTTATATTCAGGTGCATTTACTACAAGAAGATATCTTTCATTACCACAACGAAACAGGCACGTTCCTCTTTCGCTGAATTTTATTAGGTCATATTCATTTGGTTCTATCATCAGTGCATCTTCAAAATCCTTAGGGTTAATATTTCCGGGGAAGAATAAGAAGTGATGAGTAGGAATTGAGAACAGGGGTTTTGTGTATTCCTTAACGCTCGGAATCAAAAAATCGTCTATGTTCTGACTGGCTAAAACCACGGCTGAGTCCTTTTTGCGGACGCGCTTCATTGCGTTACGTATATACTCAATTGCTGTGAGATTTGAAAGGAACAAATATAGCTCGTCTATTGATGCAACGGTGTTGCCCTCGCCTAATAACTTGTTTGACATATAGGAAAGAATATTAAAGAGCATTGCATCTGCGTAATATCATTATTGTCAGAAAATATTTCTTTTACAACCGAGGGGAAATTTCGCCCCTCGGCATCTTGATTTATGCGGTTTTAATCTCTTTATGCCATACATTAAGCTGTTCCTTGCGCTCAACGGTGAAGTAAATCACAATATCATTTCCGCATTCTGTTGAATGCCATTTTGCCTTTTCGTGCACCTCAATTCTGCTGATGAATGCTCTGAGAATTTCAGGCGTCAGTTCCTGAATGTCAATGTACTTCTTTGCATTTTCAATAAAGTCCTGAATCAACTGCTCTCGCTTTTCGTTCTCATCAAGAAAGGCGTTCATCTCATTAAGCTTAGTTTTCAGTTCTGACTGCTCGGTTTCATATCCTGATGACAATGATTCGTAGCGTTCAACAGAAATTCGTCCGAGCACTCGGTCTTCGTACAGACAACGGATGATACTTTCAAGCTCTGCTATTCTTTGTTCTGCCGCTTCTTTTTCCCTCAGATAAGTTTTCATTTCACGCTCGGCTTCGGCTCTTGCATTACGGCTTGCTATTTCATAAAATTCTTCGGGATTCTTACGTACATATGCCGTTACCTCTCTCAGTTTTTGAAGTATCACAGCGTGTAAATCCTGTTCGCTGATTCTGTGTGCCGTACAGTGATTATTACCGTATCGCTGATAGGTTTTGCAAAGGTAGTTGTTTTCTTTAGGATACTTAAGCACTCGGCGAAGATACATTCTGCTTTTGCAATCGGCACAATAAACTAACCCGGCAAACACATCTGTCTTACCTGATTTATTCGGTTTTCTTCTTCCTGCAAACCACTTCTGCACCATTTCAAAGGTGGATTTATCAATGATAGCCTCGTGGGTATTTTCAAATATTAGCCAATCCTTGCGGTCGTTGTGAATTTGCTTTTTCAGCTTATTTGATTTGGTGGTGGTTTTGTAGTTCGCCGTTGTGCCGATATATACCTCGTTTACAAGCATTCCTCTAAGTGTAACATCACTCCACAGATAGGGATTATTCAGCTTCAAGCCATTTTCTTTTCTGCCGTATTTGTAGTAGGCATATGCGCTTGGCGACATAATTTTATCTCTTTCAAGAGTCATTGCAATCGTACGGGTTCCCACTCCGTTGACATACATATCAAAGATTCGTTTTACCACGGGAGCAGTGTCGGGATCGGGTACTAACCTGTTATCTTCGGATTTCATATATCCGTAAGGAAGCTTAGAGCCTATCCTTTCACCACGCTCTGCCTTTGCTCTTTGGACTGCCCTGATTTTTTTGGATGTGTCAGCAGCAAAGAAATCATTGAAGTAATTACGGATTCCGATAAATTCATTACAGCCTTTTTCGGAATCAACACCGTCATTTACGGCAATATATCTCACATCGTTCTGAGGGAATATAATTTCAATATATGTACCGGTTTTAAGGTAATCTCTGCCGAGTCGGGAAAGGTCTTTTGTGATAACAGTTCCAATTTCTCCTTTTTCCATATCGGCAATCATACGCTTGAAGTCAGGGCGTTCAAAGGATACTCCGCTGTAACCGTCATCAATATAGAACCGACAGTTGCCAAAGCCGTTATCGGCGGCATATTTTTCGAGCATACTTTTTTGATTTTTAATGCTGTTTGATTCACCCTCTAACTCGTCCTCCTGAGAAAGACGGCAGTAGAGTGCGGTAATCTTTTGTTGGTTTGATTTCATAATTTTTTCATCCTTTCCGAGCCGTTCAGGCTCTGTTGAATCAAACCGAATAGGATTGCAAGTCAACAATACTCCTACTCGGTTTGAATGTCCAGTAAAATATTTATCCCGTTTTTCGTTCAAGTAAATTTTTAATTTTTTCATCGGCACTTGGGTTGTCACCGTTCTCGGTTCCGATAGGAAATACCGATGTGACTAAAAATGTCTTTTTGCCGATTTTAACCTTATCGCTTTCGTACAGATGACGGCGGTTAAACGCAATATCGTTTCTTGTGATTGGTGTTATTCTATTTTCAGTTTCGTTCATGGCAATCCTTTCTTTACATCTTCATACCAAATCCGCCTTGTGGATTTTCTTGTATGTTCTTTCTCTCTTTACGAGGTTTTTTCATTGTAGTGCAGTCCTCTACAGGGTGGTTGCTGTCTAAAATATTTGTGAGATTTGCGACCAGATATGCAATATCATTTCCGTTATTGCTGTAATAGCTGTCGGTATCAAAGCCAGGAAAAACAGTATCCTCACATGATGATTCAGTTTCTCCTCCGCCTGACTGATACTGTATGAATATTTCTCGCTCGTGCTCCCAACCTGTTGTGAAGCATTCTTCGCCGCATTGTTTATCTGACTGACGTAATTGTTCGTCATATCCTGAAGCTCCTTCTTGAAGGTCTGCGCCATTGCATTGGAATTGTCGATAGACTTCTGCAAGGAATTCATCTGGCGGTTGAGGTATATCCGTATTTCCTCTTTCGTAGTCAGTTCTGAAATTTCGTCCAGTATTGATTTCAGCATATCTATCTGTGCTGTCTGAGTTGAAATTAATGCTTTCCAGTTCTGCTCCGTAACCGCTACGCAGGGTTCTGCTTTTGAGGCGATTTGCATTTGCTTTTTGGCTTGTTCCTTTAATTCCTGTGGTGATTTCTTCCCGTATTCTGAATTCATTTTCCATATTCTCCTTAAGATATTTTTCTTCGTGTAATTTATTATCCCTGCACTTCATTCCATTTGGTGTAGTGTAGGTAATGCTTTTTCTTTCTGCCGTCCATTTAACTTCATAGCCTTCGTTCTCCATCAGGCTTATGAAATGTTCCTTTGAGGTTGCATATTTCATAGCTTCATCAACAGCTATTGCAAGCTGTAACTTCCAGCTTTGACCTTTGTCTGCTGAACGATATTCTCTTGCCGACATCTGTTTTACTTTTGGTTGCTTAGGAATTACAACTGATAAACCGTATTTTCTGCATAGGTTGTCAGAATAATCTCTCAACCGTTGTATCTCATTTTTATCTGGATGATATTTCAATCCTGTTTCAGCACTGACAGAATTTAAAATGAAGTGTGAATGTATATGCTCTCTGTCAATATGAGTAGCAACTAAAACTTCATAACCTTTGAATTGCTCTTGTGCAAACTTCAAAGCAATTTCGTGAGCAGTTTCGGGTGTTATAGGTTCATCGGGGTGGAACGACTGAAACAAATGATAGTACATTCTGCCATCAGTTTTTCTATATTGAATTTTAGTATTCATCATTTCATTGAACGCTGACTCTGCTACACAATTCACTCCGCTCACCAGATTTCTGCCATCGTACAAAGTTTTCTTATCCTGTTTGCAGTAGGTAAGGATTGAGGCTAACCCTTGCCGTGACTGCATTCGTTTGCTTGCGATAAATTTTACTGTTGCTATTATGACCACCTCTTCCTGTCAAGCAAATCGGTAAGTAGTTTATTCATCTCTGCATACTGATTTGTAATCTCAGCAAGATTAAAGCAATTGACTTTCCCCATATTGCAAAGTGTTGCAATTTGATTTATGTTTTTTCCTATAGCCTTTTGCTGACGGATAATTTCATCAAGTCCGTTAATAACAAAGATTTGTTTTCCAAGGCAAACCTTTGTTACATACTCAGTAAGAGAAAGATTTGCCTTATCTGCTTTATGGTGAATCTTCTGTAAATCGGATTCCGATATTCTTATGCTCATTTTTCTGTCTTTCATTTAGGTTTCCTCCTTTGCCAATAAAGTGGGTTCGGGCTTCTGCCCGTATATTGCATTCGGCAGGTCAGCGACCAGCCGAATGCGTTGCTTGCCACAGCTTCAAAGCTGTGAAAATGTGAACCCCAACTTTACGCTGAATTCATAATCCGTTATATAGAATTACTTTCGCTCACAAACCGCCCAAATTTTGATTTTTGCTTGAAGTCGGGTACTTTATCCGTTTTCTCTTGAAAGTCGGACAAACCGCCAAATTCTGCTCAACATCTGCATTAAGGACGATAAGGACGATAAAAACGATAAATCAAACGGCTATATTTTCATCGTACTTATCGTACCTAACGTACTCGCTATCTGAATTATCAATCTCAAAATCATATTTGATTTCAACCTTTCTGATGTTATTTTCCTTATACGATTTGAAATAAACGTGATTATCATTCAAGTCATACTTCCACTTGTTCATCATCCTTTTCAGAATACGAGCAGAAAGATTTTTGCCTGAATAAGCATTATATCGTTCAAGAAATTCCGCATTGCTTCCGTTGAAATATTTTTCTGCTTTCATCATCTCAATGAGCAAGTTCATTTCATCAGGCAAAAGCATATTCGGATTCTCTGCGCTGTCTGCAGTCATTTTCCAAGTGCAATCCTCTTTTGAAAATGCAAGCTCAATTTCTCTGTCCTCAATATCTCTTCCCGTGCAAAATAAAGTTGCATTGCCCTGCGTGCGATTGCTTTTTTTCAAAACAAATAGAGCATCGGCACAGCCAGCTATACCATTTGTACCTGAAATCTCATTGATTGGGTCAGAGTCGCCTTGCTTTCTTAAATGATGAACCAGAAGAATAGCAATTTTCAACTCATCAGCAAGTTTTTTGAGTTTCTGTACCTCAAGATAATCATTTGAATAGCTCGAGTCATTTTTTGCAGAACGGATAAGTTGAAACGTGTCAATGATTATCAAGACAGTATCCATATGCTCATCAACAAAAGTTTGAATCTGTTCTTCCAACCTTTCATCAAGTTTTGAACAATCCGTAACAAAATGAACATCACTCGGCACTTCATCGGTTATCGCTGTCAGCCTGTCCTGCAATCTGCTTTCATCATCTTCAAGTGACAGATACAGAGTTGTACCGCTGTCGGTATGCAGATTCCATACATCTTTGCCTTTTGCAATCCGAACGCACCAGTCAAGAACAAGCCACGACTTACCTACCTTTGGTGAGCCGGCTATAATCGAAAGACCGCTTGCAAGAAGTGAATTGATTATAAACTTCTTTCTCGGCAAATCTTTTTCAACAAGACTTGCACCGTCGATTGAATCAAATCTTGCCTTACTGCTCAACTCCAAATTTAAATTCTTAATCATTTTTCTCCTTTCCCTGTTACTCATACCTCATATGATTTCAAAATATTTTAGCTTTGGTATGGTTATTCAGTTGTAATCCAAAAGCTGTTGGAATTTTTTCACCAGTGTGATACAATAATCTCATACTTTTCAAGAAAAATATATGACAAAATGAATTGAAGTGATTTTTATAATTTTCACTTCAGGACAGAGGTGTATATGGCAAAGCACGAAGGTTTATTATTAAAAATTGATTCCAAAGGAAATATTTCCGGCTATATGCAGGAAAATAACAATAAGATTCCAATTGAAAATACTACTATCAAAAATGAGTTGATTAGTTTCTCAGAAGAAGATTTTGAAGAGTATTCTGAACTGCAAAATGAAATAAGAAAAGTTTACAGAACATATCCTGATGAAAGTGAAGAAAGATTTGCACTGATTAAAAAGTTAACTGCAAAAGCAGAAAAGGCATTGGCGGAATATAGAACTTTTTACGGTCTTTTGAACAGACTTATGATTGAGGATTTTTTAGGAGAGAACGACGGAACTGAACATTATCTGCGTGAATATGCAAGCTATCTTGACCAGATAAAAACCGTGCAGTTTTTTGTTTTGCACTTTTTCAGCGATTTATCAAATCAAATAGAAATTGATGTTAACGAAGATTTCAATTACAACAGCGTACAGATTTCCACCGTATTTTATTTTGAGGATAACAAATCCAGACAGATGTACCATATCCGTAACCTGACAGAGTATTATTTTCTGCTGTTACATTTATTTGTTGAGAACGGATACCGCCTCTGCCGCTGTCAGCTTTGTGGCAGATACTTTGTGCCAAAGACAAAAAAGAAAACCCTGTACTGCGACAGAGTTCTGAATAATGGTAAAACTTGCAAGGAATTTGCGCCGAAATTAAAGCACCGAATCTTGGCAAACAGAAATGAGGTGCTGAAAACTTTTGACACACAGCGAGGCAAAATGTATAAGCGTTATGAAAGAACACTTAACACACCTGGTACTGTGGAAAAGCCTTTAAGTTTTGAGGAATATTACGATTGGCTTGAAAAAGCGAGAACTGCGAGAGATAATTATCTTGAGGATAAAATTTCCAAGGAAGAAGCATTGAATATAATTTGTATTGAGTAAAATTTGCAAAAAGTAATCGGATAGGCAGTCAAATTTCATTGATTGCTTATCCGATTTCTTAATTATTTACTACATCAATGATAATTCTTGCACCCATCCGAAATCCGTTCAGGAATATTTCTCGCTCACTGATTTCAGAAATCTCACGATTGCAGTCCTTGTATTTTTCGAAGGTTTCTTTCTGTACCTCAGTCAGGGTTGCCACAAACTTTTCTTCATTCCTGTTGAGCAGTTTCAATAGTTCTTTGACCTCATCGTCAAGCCTTGAACATTTTTCGTGAGGGAATAAGTTTCCATAATATAAATCTTCAAGTATATCCATATCTTATGCCACCTTTCGTAGAACAAACATATCCCACATAACTTTGCATAAGTCCTGATATACTTACCTTTATTACTTTAGTTAAGTTTGAAATTTATTTTTATTATTACTTTACAAAAAGCAATACAAGAAGTATAATAGATATCACAATTTAGTAAAAAATGCATAAAATCAAAAAATCTCAAATAATTTCCAGTTAAAATATATAATAGGAATAGGAGCATACAAATGAAAAACAAAATCTTATCAGCAATAATATCCATCGTGCTTATGATTTCACTCGTAGGATGTCAGCAGAATAATAAAATTATTAGGCCTGATGTAGAAACAAAAACGGTAACGGAAAACAGCCAAGAAGATTATGTAACTTTTTCACTTGACGTGCCATCAGATTGGAAAGTATTAACTCAAGATTATGTTTCTATTGCCTGTTTTAGTTCTAAAGCAAATGAAACAAATGCCAGCGATAAAATTTCTCCCTACAAGTTAAGTATAGAAAACTATATCATTCCATCTCTAATGCCAATTGATGACAAATATAAACAAGCTTATAAAGATTTATTTAATGGCAAATATGATGGTATAAAAGATTTAATTTGCGATAATATTGAATATATAAACATAGGTAAGGTAATGGACAATTTCCCGGATGTTACTTTTGAAACTCCTGAAAGCATTAGGGATTACTTTAATATGCTTGTTAACGGTATAAGTACACCAGATGTTACAACGCCAGAGTCATGGAATGACAAAAAATGGGCATTTGATTTTACTTTCAGTGAATATAACGGTAAGAACGGAAATATCATTGCGGTCGAATATTCCTACATAATTATAGATAAAACATATAAAGCTATTAATTGCTACCGTGATGACGATTTTTCCGTATGCGGAGCTTTTGACGATAATACAGAACTTTCTTCGGGCGATTTAGCGCTGTGGGTTGCTGATAATATGGAAATTACCAAACACTATAAAATTGAAGATAATATGCTAAAACAAGAGGGCGTAGATTATTAAATTTTATATTTTTTAAAATCTATTTATTGTAATAACAGCCGAAGTATTTTTCTACTTCGGCTGTTATGTTATGAATATATTTATGCTTTCACAAATTCAAAAAGTGCCGCTTTATCTTGAGGTAATTCACTTACAGGATTAATTTGAGGCATAATATTTATGCGATCAACTTCTGTCCCCCAAAAATTTTTAACAACAATTTCTATTTTTTCGCTATCATATATAGTCGCATATTCGTACATTTTTCCATTTTCACCACAAAAGATCCACGAAACATGTTTATCACTTCTTCGTCTTTCGTCAAATGTAAAAACTATATCATAATTATATGAATCATTTGGTACTATTCCTTTATATTTACCATACTCACCCTTTGCAAAATCATTAACAGTAGTTTCCCAAACTACTGCAGAATATATATTAGCTCCCGACCAATATCCATGAATATCTTTCATAGATAGATTTTTTAGTGATATTAAGTTGTTGAAGAAATTACAATAATTTGATTCACCACATTTAACAAATGCCCGTCTTTTGCCTGAACTTTTGTCTTGCCAATATTCAACATCTATATATAATGACTCCCAGCTTTCAGCAAAAGATGTAATGCCTCCGACAACAATACCATAAATGCTGCCAATCAATGGAGCCTTGTCCATTTTATCTACCAAGCTATCATCAAAAGCAAGTCCCGAAATAAATTTTGCAGCATTAAAAGAATTTTTTGTTAATTTTGTTGTTTTTTCAAGTTTATAAGGAACATCAATATACTGCTTACCATTTTCAAGGTATTCAATCGGATATATTATTCCATTTTCAGGATTTTTAACAGCACCGTATTTATATACAGGGGCAGGCGTTGGTGTAGGCGTACTATTATCCTTTTTTTCAAGAACAATAGCCTGATAATTTAACCCTTTATATGCCGTTTCAACAGAAGATTTGCTATAGTATGTCTGTGGCTGAGAAGTCAGAGGGTCATTAAAAATATAATGGCTACTATCGTATCCCACTAACAGCAAACAATGTTCGGGTGCTATCCAGTTAATGGTTTTTCCGTTGTAGGTCCACGTAGAACTTATGTATGGAGTATTCATATACATAGTTGCCCACAGAATTACCGGTATACCTTTGTCTATGTAGTTAGAACATAAATTTTTCAGAGAAACACCATACAATTGTTTTGCAGTATATTTTTGTCCGGATAAAACTTTATCTAATGCCTTCTTTATTACCGGTGCATAACATCCATACCCGCTCGTAGATATGCCAAAAGTATCACTGAAAGAAGTTTTTAAACGGTGCATAACATCCATACCCGCTCGTAGATCTGGGGTTTCCTCCAAATGAAATACTGGGATCAAAAGGAACTCCGGTTTTAGTTAAGTATGAATCAATAAATTTGTCTACAGATACATCTATACCAATATGATTCAATGCCATAACTGTAGTAACACTTTCGCAACCTGTCGGATATTTGCCTAACTGGGAAATAAACGGAGCTTGAATTATTTTACTATTACCTATAGGTGTTTGCGGCTTAGTATAAATTTCATTTTCCTCATAGATATGGATTTCTACGCCGTTTATATTTTTGCCATCTATACCCGCATAGGAAGAACCTGTGTCCAAAGTACCATCTAAATTATACTTTGACTGTACACTGCGCATCCATTTTGGATCAGCATTACTTACCCAAGGCAGCCAATTACCTTGTACATGCACTCTGTACATAACAACTACACCTGATGTTAGTTTTACATCTTCTTTACTATATACTTGAATATTCAATAACTGCACAGTGCCACCCGGATATCCTGCATAGTCATTTTCATTGCTTTTAACAAAAGGATAATAGTATGATTTTCCTTCATTCCAAGTCCTGTATAAAAGGTAATATGGCTTAGACTTGTCGGTTTTAATTTTTATACCATTAATATGAACAGAGCTTGCCATTGAAGTAAAACTATGCCAATTTGAATCTTCGTCAATATAGCTAAGCGTTGAATTTACTTTGCCTCCGGATAAATTACCAATTGATGATGAAATGGATTTGCCCTTAAATACATAGATTTCGATGCCGCTTATATTTCTGCCGATAATTCCGGCATATGATGAACTGACATCCAATGTTCCACCTAAATTATAGTTTTCTTGAACATCCTGCATCCACTCCGGATCAGCATTACTAACCCATGGCAACCATCTTCCATCAACATAAGCACGATACATTACAACAACACCGGCAGTTAGCTTTGTTCCATCCTTACTATATGCACTTATACTCAGTCCCTGAATTGGTTTATTTGGATAACCTGCGTAATCATTTTCTAAACTTGTTACTTCAGGATAATAGTATGATTGTCCTTCGTTCCATGTTTTGTAACGCAAATAAAAATCCGAATTTGAATTGGTCTGAATTTTAATACCGTCAATAGGAGAAGCCATTACTTTATGATTGAAACTTTTCCAATTAGATGTACTATTTGCCATATACTGGGTTGTTATTAATTCTTCAGAACCAACGAAACTACCTGAACCCGCATTTAACGAATCTTCTTCAAAAATACGAATTTCAACGCCACCAATATTTTTACCGTCTATGCCGGCATAAGATGAACCTGTATCTAAAGTACCATTCAAACTATATTTAGTTTTTACATTTCTCATCCATTCAGGATCAGCGTTACTTACCCATGGCAACCACCTTGAATCAGTATATACTCTATACATAACAATAATTCCGGAAGTAAGTTTTGTGCCATTATTTCTATATACATTGATACTTAACCTCTGAATAGCTTTTCCAGGGGAGCCTGCATAATCATTTTCTGTACTATTTACGGCAGGATAATAAGATGACTGTCCTTCATTCCATGTTCGATAAGTTAAATAATAATCCTTGTTACTGCCTGTCTGTATTTTTATTCCATCTATTCTGGATGACAAAGTGCTTTTTGAAAAAGACTTCCAATTAGATTCATTTCCAACCATATAGCTTAGCGAAGGATTTGATTCACCACCAGAGTAGTTTCCTAACGATGATTCTTTATAAACACAAATTTCTATTCCGCTAATATTCTTTCCGGAGATACCGGCATACGAGCTGCTGGTATCTAAAGTGCCACCCAGATTATATTTACTCTGTACACTATCCATCCATTCAGGGTCAGCATTACTTACCCATGGTAGCCATTTATTTTCTACAAAGGCTCTATACATAACAACAATACCTGATACTAACTTCGTACCATCATTCCTGTATGCTTGAATCTGAAGTTGTTGAATTGGCTTACCTGAAGAACCTGCATAATCGTTTTCAGTACTTTTTACATATGGATAATATCCATTCATTCCCTTATTCCAAGTTCTATATTGTAAATAAAAAGATTCATTTGAACTTGTTTTAATCTTTAAGCAGTCCATAGTAGATTTTGTCTGATCACTAAAACCTATCCACTTTCCACCGTATAAATATGAAAGAGAAATTGCTTGCTTACTCAATAATTTTCTCCTCCTAATAAATAATTAATATTTTTGATCGATCGCATAGAACATATGTTCTATATATAATTTTAGCGTATAAATTCAAAGTTGTCAAGAAAATCAATAATACTTTTTTGCAAACTAGTTAATTAAAATAGTTTTTGAAATATAAACATATTTTTCACTAAATAAAAACGAGATAAACAATAAAGGTCATCTCGTTTAATTACATCCTATTCGGTTTCGAACAATAATTATATTTAACATCTTTGAGCCTTTTGTTAGTATCAAGCAAACCCTTAACCCCGAAGCACAAGAATTTGTCATCAGTAATGTTTGTGTGACCGTTGAAGTATTTACTTTCAGAACCGACACACATACTGTGAATACCAAGACAAACCTCCTGCAAGATTTCTTCTGTATAAAGATACTTTCGCTTGTGGTCGTAGGTCATATATTCTTCTTCACACAAGTCATAAAAATCACTCATCACAGGAAAGTCAGACGGTTTCTTTGTGCTGTAATCTGTTGTGTCTGTAATGCCGAATCGTGCATACAGCTTCATTAGCAGAATTTCAATTGTGTCAAGCTGTGCGTCTGTGAAATCCTTGTAGGTTCTGAAAAAATCTTTCAAGAACGCAATGTGCTGTGAAAGTCGTGTTACCTTGTTGAATGCAGGCGGAGCGTCTTTGTCAATCTCATCCTGACCGTCATTCCATGCTTTTAGCTCTAACGGATTTATCTTGTATTTACCCGACATAAAATCAATGTAACAACCGCCGAGGGCATTTGTCAAATCCTCATACTCCGCTTCGGGATCAAGGCATAAGATTTTCTTTCCGCTTTCACGAATATTTGTAAGGATAAGTTTCAATAAATACGATTTACCCTGACCTGAGTTTCCGAGAATAAGGATGTTACTCGTTGTCTTGTCCTCTGTTCGCCTGTCAAAGTCAACAAGGATATTAGTGCCGTATTTATCTCTGCCAATATACAAGCCGTTAGGATCTGTCTTGCCCGAAAAGTTAAACGGAAACAGATTAGCGACAGAGCTTGCAGGCAGAACACGCTCATACAAACTTCCGAACTGATTACTGCCGATAGGATTTACAGACAAGAAACCTTCTTTCTGCCTTAGGGGTAATCTATCCACTTCAATTTTGGAACGAGTCAGCTCCATTGCAATATCAGTCTGCAACTCCTTTAATTTCTGTTTGCTTTTCGCCTTTAGTTCGATGAACACGGAGCAATGCAATAAAGCCTCTTTGTTCTTTCTCAGATTTGCCATCAGGGTAACAACATCCTGCAAGTTGCCCTGTGCCTCAATCGTTTCGTTTACATCGTTACCGCTTGATTTGAGCTTATTTTTGCGTGTTGCGTTCTGTATGATTTTTCTCTGTTCGATTGAGTCTACCAATCTGTTGTATATGCGTAGTGTTACTCCATTTCTATCTGCAAGCTGTGACAGGATAGCTTGTTCTTCTGTTGAGTGTGGATATTCTTTTATTACCCACACACTTCGGTAAGAATCACCCACAATATAGTGGTCTGATAAGAATTTGATTACACCCGGCAGTATCATATCAAAGAAATCTTTTGTGTAGACTTCTTCAGCTTGTTCAGGTGTGAGCACCTTTGGTTTTCTTTTTAATGGTCCCATAATTTTTACCCCCTTTAATTTCGGACTGCCAACACAAGTATGCGGTCATCCTGATTGTAGCCGTAACAGGTCGAGAGTGTTAAAATCTGCTGACCGTAAACAGGTGTGATTTCTGTGTTGTATATGGATTTCTCTTTTGCATATTCAATTCTTGAGTTATAGCTTTTTTCCGTTCCTACTGTTGTGAATCTGTACCAATCATCATCGGACTTTACTTTTATAACAGAAAAGACGGAGTAAGCAAATGGCCCGTCTTTAGTTTCAAGCACAACTGTCGGATGCTCCGTAAAGTATGAATAATCGGTATAGTTGCAGAGGTCTGCAAACATTGTGCCATTGTTCATATGGTGTCCGTAGATTATGAGATTGGTGCTGTCGGCTGAACACCTTGCATCAAGAAACGGTGTACCGCTATAGCTGTACTCGCCGTAAAAGTTTTTGTTCAGATACTTCTGCGGATTGCTTGGTGTATGCATAACAGGGTAATTGATATTTGTTCCTGATATGCTTATCCAGCCAAAGCATTCGGAATTCATTGAAATGAGTTCTGATATTGAATGAGGTTCGTAATAGGTCGTGTAATACACTGTTTGTTCAGCCTGAACTTCATTATCAAAATCGCTGACTTTTAATATATTTGGCTTTTTAATTCTTTCTGTTACAGTATCTGTATTCGTTGTTTCCTCTGTAACGATTTCTGCAAGCTGTCTAAATTCTTCCTTTTCCTTGTTTTCGGTGTACATCCGTGAAAATATTGAAATCAAACAGGCAATTATAATTACAGAAAATATGCCTATCACAATTCCCGTTTGGATTTTCCTTTTATGCTTCTTCATTTTCCACCTCCGAAATATACTGTTCGCCGTCATAGTCGGGCATCAAATCGCCGTTCATACTTGCGTCAAAATATATTGCAAGAAAACGCTTGATGTCGGCTTTCTTCATTCTGGTTACTTCAAAGCCTTGGTCTGAAATAATCTTCTCAACCCTGTTTGCTTTCTGCAAAACATTTTCGGATTTTGAAGATTTACACCTTGCGATGAACAGAAACTGCCTTGCAGTTGAAATTTCGGTCTGAATGCTGTCGAGAAAGTCAAGATCTTTAGCAAGAATTTTTCTGACCTTTTCATTCTGTTCAGCTTCAATTCTGCCTTTAATATAGCTTTTGTTCGTATCGAAGCACTCGCAGGAATCGGTACAGGTAATCTTGATATCCGGCACAGCAGAAAGTACCATCATCAAGTGGCGCACCTTGATTTCGATATTTGTATGCGATAAAACGGATATGTTGGTCGGCTGAACCATATAGAAAATAAATTCTTCCTTGCCGACCTTTAAACCATTTTTCGTAAAGGTTTTTATGCCCAGCAAGTCCTGAACGGACTTGCCTTTTCGTTTTGTTTTCTTCTGATTGTTTTTCATTTATTTGCCCCTTTCTGCCCAAAAATAAGTCTGTTGAGTTGATATAAAATACTTCACAGCATAGCGGATAAAATCCAGAATGGTTGTATCTTCTAGTCGTATTGACAAAAAGCCAAAGCAGAGTGTTACTGCAAGCGGAACTATTATTCTCGTCTGTGCAAGTATAAGGATTGATAACAAAAGCGCTATGCTCATAATTGCAAAATCCCGCAAGCTCCACAGCCACAGATTGGCCGTAGCTTTGAGGTTTTGTGGATATAGATAAGTTGTCATAATATAAATTCTCCTCCTTTACTTTGCAGCCCTCGCAACACTTCTTGTCAAGTTCACGGCAGTTGTAGTTGCGTGAACAATGCTCGTCATATTTACCTTAACCGATGAATCCAGTCCGAACTGCTGTGCAATTCTCGGCACTTCGTTTGATGCAAGCATTATTCCAAGTCCTAAAAGCATATTGCCGGGGAAGGTTAGCAACCCGAGGAACAGCAGAGTTGTCTGCATAAATGCCGTCAGGCACAGTGCCGCTATCTGTTTCATCCACTGATTAAAGCCGTCCTGATATCCTCTCGGAACGCTGAACATATACAACGCACCTACCGCCATTTGTATGAGCAGAATTCCTCCACGCTTGATGTTCGCAAAAAATATTTTTATTACGCAGTAGGCAAAAGCAATCATACATAACAGATTCAGCAAGCCGAATGTTGTCTGTGTTGCTACTGCAAAACTGCCCTCTAAAACACTTGTGCTTTGTCCGGCTAAATCAAGGCTTTGCTGTCCTGCCATTATGGACGACAAATCCTTTGAGAATGTGTTTTGCAGGCTGATGCAAAATTTATACAGTTCCACAGGCACAACGCCGAACAGCGAACAGGCAAAGAAACCTTTTAAGACATTAATTGCAGTTGTCTTTATGTTCGCTCTGCCGTTCTGATATTCTATTGCAACATCAAACACGGCGACGACCGTGCCTGCGACGAACAATGCCCAGCCAAACAGCGTAAACAGGTTTATTGTCGCCTGCACCCATTCAAGGTCAAACACATCTGCGCCCATATTTCCCATCATAGTGAAAAAGTCTGCGACAGCGTTGTAAATCGTTTCATAGAACCACTGTAACATCGTGTTCCATATAGCGTTTGAGATTTGCTCACCGAGATAATCAAACACACCGCCTATGGCACTTCCGATTCCGCTGATGAAATCTCCTAACCAGTCAAAAATATAAATCACCTCCACAAAAGGCTGTTATGACTTAACACAACAGCCTTATTTTTATTGTTATCAGAGTATCGTCCAGATGTACAGTGGTGCTGTCAGCGAGAACACAAGACAACCGAAAAGTATTGCCGGCGCCGTGAACTCAAACTGCCCGTGCTTGCGATAGTCCATATACGCGGTTGCAAGTTTGATAAAGAAAAGTATGGCAAGAATCATATCTACCGCAGGAAAGACAACATTGTTTACAACATTTTTAATCTGTGTTTGAGCCGAGGTCCATGTGCTTTCGATTGCTGATGATACATCTCCTGCGGCAAATACTGTTACTGCCGATATTCCGAGCATTAACAGTATTACTGATATTCCTGCCAACCACTTCAATAACTTAATTTTTCTTGACTTTATCATTTTTTACCTCCGATTTTCTTAGATCATTCTCCGATATATATCTGACTTCGATGTTCAGTTTTTCTGCAAAGCGAATTTCTGTTTTCATTCCCTCGGTTAATTCATCACCGAAAACCCATACCGCATCACACACCCAAAGCATAGAAAGTCCCGCAAGCATACCAAGGTTTCTTTCTTCTTTGTTGCTGTCATCTAAAATCAGCGCATAAAAATGCGGTATGAACGGAGCCATACCGCACTCTAACACATATCGGGCATATCGTTTTGCGTTTTCAATATTTGCAGATACATTACCGCCCAAAGGCGAACAGATATATGTCCTGTGCATTATTCATCATCCTCATCTTTCTTCTTGATTTTGATGATAACCACAGAAACAAGACCGCCAAGCGCAACTGCACCTAAACCAATCCAAAAACCGATATTTGAATTGTCGCCTGTCTGCGGTTTTTCAGGTTCAGGCTGCGGATGAATAGTTACAGTCTGATCCTTGTCATCAATGTCAGCGTGAACAGCAATTTCCGTTTCATCACGGTAGAGAGTTTCAAACACAACGACTTCTGTGTTTTTGGTAATTGCAAAGCCGTCAAAGGTAAAGGATACAGTGACTTCGCCGTCTGCTGTTTCGGGCGTGAATGTTACTTCGGAACAAACTTCTTTGCCGTAAACAAGGAATTGCTTACCCGTGGATTTATCCATAAGGACGCCTTTGATTGTGTATTCTTTTCCTGCTGTGAGATGTTTGTAGGAAACAACATCGTCAATGGTAATATCACCGTTAACTGTGAATTCCTTTTTGCCGTCAATAGTTGCAGTTGTTCCGAGTTCAGGTATTTTATCGTTTTCAATTGTGATTTCGATAATTTCCTTGTTTTCAGAAATTGTTACGGTATAGTTTTCTTCATTAGGCAGATAACCCTCGGCAGGCTTTAACTCACGGACAATGTATTCACCATATGGAACATTTTCAAAAGTGAAGATTCCTTCCTCGTTTGATTCAGCGGTGAGAATTGCAGTTTTTTCTGACAATTCTTTTTCCTCTGCTTTAAACATTCCAAATAATGCGCCTGCGATATTTTCGCCTGTTTCACGGTCAATCTTCAAGCCTTTGATTGTGCCATAGATGATTTCATTTTCAATCGGTTCACCGTCATTTACAGAAATATGAACAGTTGCTGTATCCTGTCCTGCGTATTCAAACACAACAGGGTATTTTTTCTCAGATAGGATATAGTGGCTGTCAGTGCTGATTTCCTTAACATAGTAACTTCCAATAGGAAGGTCGGTGGTGAAGGTTGCCTTGCCTTTTTCATCACAGGTGATAATTTCAAGAAGTCCGTCCTTTGGAATGACAGATCCGTTTGCGGCTTTCAAATTTTCATCAGCGTAAAGTCCGAATGAAACATTGAGGATTTCGTCATTACTGCCAATGTTGAATTTCTCGTTCTGTTCAAGCACTTTGGTAAGGTCGATTTCAACCTTTTGTCTGTCGTTTGTAAATGATGTTGAGGTGTTAGTCACCTTTTCGTTCTGTCCGGCATAGGTAAGCGCAATATGATTTACAGTCCTGTTCAGAACAAATCCGTTAGGAACAGTTTTTTCTACAACACGGTATTTGCCGAGGTAAAGCTGTTTGCTTGTTGCTGTGCCTTTCGTGTTTGTTTTCAGAGTTGCGACAAGCTCGTCTTTCTTTGCCCTTACTGTTCCGTCAGGCGTTGTAATGTCCTCATCAGCATAGATTTCAAAGACAGCACCCGACAAACCGCTTATAGAATATTCAGGCTGATATATGGTCGGAAGTGTAACATCATTTCCGTTTTCATCAGTATATCCGCCGCCGACTGCAGTTACATTCGAGAAAATCTCGCCTGTCTTTTCTACGGTAATTGTACCTTTTTGCGGAGTGTTTTTCTTCTCGGTCTTTACGATTGTAACGCCGTTTTCTTCTGTTGTGTTTTCTGCTGTAATGTCAAAATATACAGGTGTGCTGTCAAGGATATATCCGTAAGGAGCCTGCACCTCAACGACTGAATAGCCTTTGCTGTAGGGCAGAAATTCGGGTGTAATTAGATAACCCTCGCTGTTCGTGTAGAATGTGTCAATAGTTGTAACCTCGGGATAGGTGTAGGTCATAGTCACGAGCTTTCCGTCAAGATTATAAATCTGAAAGCCTGCACCTGCATACGGAATCTGTTTGCCTGTTTCGCTGTCAACCTTTACTATCTTTACATAGCTTTCAAGGCTTGCGTTATTGATGAGGTATTTGTAAGTCTTATTATTTTCAGAAATAAACACATCAAAATCAGCAATGAACTCTGTACCGTTCCAGCCTTTGGTCTGATGAACAGTGTATGTGCCGTAAGGCAAATCCTTTGTTTCCGCAAAGCCGTACTCGTCACATATAAGCGTATCTCTTTCGGATTCTTTTGCTTTTGCATAGCTTCCCGATGATTTCAGATACACCTGAAATTCAGCACCTTTTTCGGGAGTTTCAATTTTTGTACTGCCGTCATCGGTGTGCTTTATGATTGCAATTTTTCCTTTCAGTATATCTTCGGTAACACCTATTGAGATGCTGTTGTTTTCAAGCGTATATTTTTTCGCCTCTGCACCGATATGATATTCGGTTTCATCAAGCAAATAACCCTCGCTCGGCTCAATTTCTTTTAAAGTCCAGTTATCTCCGCACACATAGTATGAAGTTGTAAAACCGCCGTTTTTATCGGTGGTGTACTTGTCAACCAACTTGCCGTTATTGTAGATGCCGTAAACTGCTCCTGCAAGGGAAGCATCGCCCTGTGCGGTTTTTGTTTCTGAATCAACCTTTGTTACGGTTAAATTCCACTTCTTCAAAACATTTTCAAAACTTCTCTGTGTTACCTTGTTCCACTCAATCGGTGCAGTCTGCTTTTTCGGAATAACATATCTGTCGGCTGTATTGACTTCTTCAAGCGTATATGGTTTGTCACTACTTACAAGGACATTTTCAAATTTTGCAACACCGTCAGCGTTTGTTGTTGCATACAAATCAATGCTTGCACCACTGAGTGAAGTTCCGTAAAGGTGGAATTCAACTCCCTCGTTGAAATTATCCTCACTTGTTTTTACAACTTCAAGACTGCCTTTCTTGAGGACATTTTCAAAAGTAACCGTTGCAGTTTTACCGCTTTCAACCTTAACATTCTGTGACTTTTGCGTTTCGTACTTACTGTCTGTAATTTCAGTAACGGTGTAATTTCCGGGAACAAGGTCGGTTAATTCAAATTCGCCTTTTGAGTTTGTCTTAACTGTTTTGCTGTAACCATCGTCTTTGACAGTAAACTCAATATTTGCAACATTGCCATCCTCGGAGGTTTTAACAAGTTTGAGATTGCCCGAGCTTGTCTTGACCTTGAAATATGCTCTTATCGGGTCAGCGTCATTTTCAACACCGCTGATTACATCCTGCAAAGTAGCATCTCCATAGGGAACAAGCACAGTTTTGCCGACATCGGGCATTGATTTTGCAGAGTTGAATGTTACTGCATCGTTGACGGGGGAACTTGAAGTCAAAGTCAGCTTGTTGCCTGATACCGATGCACTCACACCGCTTGTTGTCTTGAAACTGAAATCCGAAAGAATACTGTTGCTGTCGGTAAGGGTTAAAGTGTACTTTCCGTCTGAATACTTCATCTCATAGGTTTCAGCCTTAGAAGTGATTGCCGATGCAAAGCTTGGAACGGTTGAATAATTTGCAAGGCTTTTTGAGATTGCATTGTAAACCGACTTGACTCTGGGGTTTGCTCCGTCCGCACAGATACCGTCAATGAACTTTGTATTCGTACACTTGTACCCGTCAGCAGTACTTCTGCAACCAGAAACAAATTCCCATACAATCAGCTGTGTTGCTATCCATTTCTGATCCTCTGTTCCGCTTAAGCTTTTTCCCGAACCGGGTTTGCCGTAGAGCAGAGCAAGATTGATCGCTTTCTGCTTCGCAGAGCCTAAATTCTTCCAGACGGTCGAACCGTCCTCGGTCAGCGTATTGCCTGAGTAGAGTGTATGACCGGGTTCAATGCAGTAGGCTTCTTTTCCGTCTGCAAAAATCTTGCACAACTCTTCTCCGGGAGTTCCGACCGTGTAGCCGTCGCTGACTGTTGTCTGCTGAAATTTGATTATATTGCCTGTGCTGTCATAACAATAATCGAAAGTGATTGTAACCTTATCACCGCTTGCCGCACTTACGGGGAGTGCAAACATTGTTCCGAATATTACGGCAACCGCAAGGAAAAGTGCTGTTATTCTTGTGAAATTCCTTTTAGCTAAAATGTTTTTCATTCTAAAAATTCCTTTCTTGGTAAAAAATAAGGCAAAGTCGGTTGACTCTGCCTGCTGATAAAATATTCTGTTTTTGCTTACTCAAATCATAATTTCATCGCCTGCCCTTCATTGAAATCTTCATCTATATCATCAGACTGCTCACTGCCGTCTGTGATATTTACATACTCGCCGATAATGTTCAGTGCCTCATAATAACTGCCCGAACTTGTAACACGACTGCACATTTCCTTTGCCTCGTCAGCCATACCGTTTTGCTTAAGGGTGCGACTTGCAATACCCATCAAATTGAATATATTAGAATCACAACCTATTAATGCACAGTCGGGTTTGAGCTTTTCTTCTTTGTTCTGCTCAGTTTCAAAGCCACTGAGCCTGTTGTCAACATAATCGGACAGCCACATTCCTGCAAAGGCTGTGTATGACTGCAACCGCCACATTGCAAGCTTGCCGATGTCAAGATGGACATCGGCAAAGGGATAGAGAATACAGGTAACGCCGTCATTTTGAAATACAGAGACATTCTCAAACTTTGTGTCGTCAAGAAGTATTCCCTTGTCCGTGAGCATTTTATTGATGCCGTCCACCCATTCCTGTGTTTCACCTCCGCATCCCTGCAGGATGAGTCCTTCCTTGCCGTTCATACGGCGGAGGTCTGTTAGAGTTATTTGGTTTATTTTCATTGAGATCATTCCTTTCAAAAAAATAACAGCACCCGATTAAGAGTGCTGTCTATACTTTATTTATCAGTAAACTACATATATTTTGTTGTTTTCTGCAATTACATTGAATGATAAGTCGCTTGGGACTATGCCGTCACTTTGATAGTAGTAGACTACATACTCAACATCACCATAGCAATCTGCCGTCAGTTCCGAAGTGCTATCATAGTATGAAGCGTTTGTCGGTGAGAACCAGCTTGCATTGCCTGTGTTCAGCGAGGAATCGTATTTCATTCCAAGCTGCTGACCGTAGGCTATGCAGGCACTCACCGCATACTGAACATCAACCGTTTTTGCTTTGGTAGGCGGTTGTGTCGGTTTTTGGGTTGGCTTTTCCGTAGGTTTCTGCGTTGGCGGTTGCGTCGGTTTTACAGCAGGCTTTTGAGTAGGAGTTTCAGTTTCTTTTTTAGCAGTCGATTCTGATTCAGACTGATTACTATTCACTGTATTCTTGCTGTTGTTCCGAACCTCAGTTTGCGTTTTCTGAATCGGATCCGTTGCTGAAACAACCGCCGAATTTTTCCCACTGTCGGCTTTTTCGGGGATTGTTGTTTCAGTTGTTGCCATTGCAGAAGTTTCCCCAGATACAGAAACACCCACGGAAGTTGAAACCGTGGGTGATAAAGAACTGTTATCCATTTTTTCTTCTGCCGTACAAGCTGTGAATGTTCCTGCCATTAATATTATGCTTATCATTATTGCGATTTTCTTTTTCATACTATCGCCTTCCTTTCAAGCAACAAGTATATCCAAAGAATTTCAAATGTCCAGAGCTTTTTGGGGAATACAGACTGGAATACATCAATCTTTATTAATCTTCCATCATTGTAAGCTCTGCAATAAAATATACAAGAATTTTATAAGCCTCTTTGATGTCATCATCTGAATAAGCCATTGTGCCTCTATGCAATATATTATTTCTAAACGGAATCCTCATACTGATTTCATTTTTATAGTTGTCTGTATTGGAAAATACAATAAATACAATTCCTGCTAGAAGAATTTTTCGATAATTCTCAAGCTCCATCTCATGTACGCCATATGCATTATCAGATATAATTTTTTTCACTTTATCCTTAGCTTTTCTTTCATAATTTGCAGTTTGAAATACAAGTGTTTCAAAATGAGCCAATAGTACAACTATTTTTTCTCTTGGCAACATGGTATTTGATTCAATTATTGATAAGACATATTGATCTAAATCCGACTTATTTCCCTTGTTATGAAGAGTTTGTACGTTCATATCAAATGATGTATACCCAAATAATTCTTGTATCCATTCGATTTCTGCATAAGTGATCTCTGACTTTTCTAACTGCGTTATATGATGGAATAATTCTGTATCTTGGATGTCATCAGGTAAATTGCTAAAAAAATCTACAAGATTTTTAAAAGTATCTGTTCTCATGAATTCAGACAATGCTTTATTAACAGATATCATTGTCTTGCCTATTTTTTCTGATAATTCAAGTAATTGCTTTTTCCAATTGTCCAATAATAGCCCTCCAATATATATCGTCTCATCATGTCATCGTACATCGAAGACTTCCGTAATAGAAATAACTTAACAAATTGCGATTTATAATACAGATATTATACATTACTCCAAAGCAACGGTCAACTGAAATTACATACTCTGTGTACAGTTTTCCGATTCATCTTCCGGCATGTTCTCGGATTCATCTTCGCTTTGCTGTTCATCAAGTGCCTGATGATACACTTCCATAACCTTGCTGTTTAGCATATCTCTTGACTCCTTTGAAATCGGGTGAGCAATCTCGCTGAACTTCGTTTCGCCGTTTTCGTCAACATAGTTACTTGCAGGCATTGCAACAAATAAGCCTTTTTTTGAGTTCATCACTCTGATTCCGTGAATTGCCACAGCACCGCTGACAGTAACGCTTGCAAATGCCTTTGTGTTGCAATCATCTACATCAACGAGCTTATCAATTCTCGCCTTGATATACGGCAGTTTTCTTTTCTGATTGTTGTTTTTGTTTCCTTTAAAAGTTGTATTCTGTGTCATTATAAATTTACCTCCGATTTAGTGTTTCTGCTTTTCTGCCCACAGCAGGGAAAGATGTAAAAGTGCATCTTTCTGTTCTTCCTCGGACAGGCTGTCGAGAAAATCTTCAAGAGTTATGTTTTCTTCAAAATCTTCTTCAAGGTACTTGCAGTTGTCGCAGATTTTTTCTCGCCTGACAAGTACCGAGCCGTCATCCTGCTGGTTGAATGATAAAACATCGTTGTATCTGAATCCGATTCGCTGACGGATTTCAAAAGGAATTGTAATTCTTCCTTTTTTACCGAGGACTCTGTATATTTTGAGCATTACTCACCCTCGCTTTCCGCAAGCTCTGCTCTGCACTCATCACAGATACAGTCGCAACAACATTCTTTGCAATCATCATTGAACCTCTCAATCAGAATTGCTCCGTCCACAGCTGAGATCTGCACAGCACAGTCGGATGTGATTCCTGATACAATAAGTGCGTCAAGCGGTATGCTTACATAAATTCTATTTTCCATGGTTAATAATACACTCCTTCAAAATTTGTTCTAAATCAATTTGTTGTTCGGTTGTCAAGTCAAGCAGACTTAACTGCAACGGCTTGTTTCTCTGCCTTTCATACATATCGTAGTTGCTGATAAGCAGTTCGGGGAATTGCTCGCCTGCATTGATTCGCTGTTTCATATTGTGTAGCCTTGTGAAATCAAAGAATGAATATCCGTCATATAAATTGCGAATTTCCTCACAATCGTTGTATGATACAAGCCATTTGCCCTTTGAATTTGCAAGTGTGTTTTTCAGCCTCAAATGGTCATCCCAAGTGAAACCACATTGATAAACATACTCGCTTGAATAGTAAGGCGGATCACAGTAGAAAAAGGCATTATCTCGGTCATAATGCTTGATTAACACCTCGAAATCCTGATTTTCAATCACCGCATTTTCAAGCCTTTTACCAACTTGCTCTATAAGTTGAAACAGGCTTACTACTGAAAAGGGCTGACAGGCAAATGATTTTCCACCGCTTGAATAGCTGTATCGCAGAAGTTTAAGAAACATTACTGCTCTGCGCAAGTCGTAATCCTTTTTCATCTTGACATAAAGATTTATGACTTCGTCTGCTTTTAATTCAGGCAGGATAATTTTCGTCAACTGCAACTCCTCATCAAGGTATTTATCATCAAACTTTTCCTGCTTGAAAAAATCCCTTATTGCATTGAAATCATCCCTTGAATTAAGCGGATAGAATCCCAACTCTTTTATGAAAGCCAAAGGTCTGTCACGCATACAGCGAAAGAGGTTTACAAGATTATGGTTGTAATCGTTGTAAACCTCAAACTTATCAGGCTTTTTCTTGCCTAAAAGTACGGCTCCCGAACCTCCGAATGGTTCAATATATCTTTCGTAATTCAGAGGGAACAGGGCGTACAAAATATAAAGGATGGAAGTTTTATTTCCCATCCAACTCACAGGGGTTTTGATATTCTCACTTCCTTACGGCGAGCCGCCGTTGGCAATTCCCCACCGCATAACATTACGATAGAGGAAACATTGTCAGCGGTGGGGAGTTATAATTCTCGTCTCGCCAAAAATTTCTAAATACCAATCGCCCTGAAACGACAAAAAGCCGTTGATTAAGTTTTTAACTCAACCAACGGCTGTATATCTATTTTTGAAATCTATATCAATCGTTGTCAGAAACGATTGATATCACTTGTTGTTATTTAATTTTTATCGTTTACTTTCTTGATAATCTTACCGATTTCAGAGATTACATTAACTGTCACAGCATTTCCTGCCATCTTGTAGAGTCTGCTGTCGGATAGTCCTGTCGCATTTGCCTTGTCGAACTGCCCGTCCGTAAAGCCTTGTAATTTCCAGCACTCCCTCGGTGTCAGCTTTCGTATTCTGCCGATGTGAACTTCGCCGTTTGGTTCAACAAAAGCAACTGCGAATTTTTCATCATCTGTAAAATTCGTGCTTTCAACGAATACACCTGAATGCTCACCCTTTCGGTTACTGATTCCCGAATCGTGTCTTGCAGTTATGCACCTTGCAATTTCTGTCAGCTTCGGATCGGGGTTCAGGTCGATAAAATAATACGCTTGCGTTGCGGAAGTAGTAAGCGTGTGTGCTATCTGACTTCCGACTCTGCCACGCCTTGAATTTTGTCCCGAAAAGGCGGTATCTATGCTGTCGCCGGGATATGCAATCTGATAACCGTCTTTGGTTTTAGATTTTATCGGCAAGCCGAAATCCTCAAAATCTTCAATGAGATAAAGTCCGGAATGGCCGCCGAAACCGCCCGAACCGCTTGTAAGAGTACAGCTTAGTCCTTCAGATGAGTAGATTCGCTCACCTTGCGTTGGATTTTCTTTGTATAAGAGCTTTTCCGCTTGCTTGCGTGAAAGATAATACTTCTCCGGCACATTGTCCTCTAAGATATCCGATAATGAACACTCGATTTCTTGATTGGGGAACTCCGAAATTTTTGCTTTAAGTACCTGCCAGCATACATCATACCCCAACTCAGCCAACGTACGGAGGATTGTTTCAAATGTTTTGCCTGAGTCATGGTTAAGCAGACCGGGAACATTTTCGAGGAAGATATACTTAGGTTTTTTAACGGCAACAATTCTTGCAATTTCAAAAAACAGCGTTCCTCTTGTATCGTCAAAACCCTTTCTTGCTCCTGCGATTGAGAAGGACTGACAGGGAAATCCGCCGGTAATAAGATCGAAATCGGGTAACTGTTCGGGTACAATTTTTCTTGCGTCATCAAAGTAAAGTTCACCTCCTGTATCGTACATTGCTTCATATGCCTGCTTTGCATACTTGTCGATTTCGCAGTATCCGACGCACTCAAAACCGCCAATTGCTTCAAGTCCGGAACGGAAACCGCCGATGCCTGCAAACATATCCAAAAATTTAATTGACATAAATCTTCATTCCAAACGAAGATTTATATTCTTAAAATCACCTCACATTCCCATAGTAATTCCACTATTCTCATCAGGAACTTCATCATCAACTTGTGATTCAGATTGGTTTTCCGTTTCGATTTCTTCCTGTGTGAGCTTTCTGAATGAGTCCTCGCTGGGAACCACTCCAAGTGAACGACCGTTGTCCCACTCAGGGAATATCGTTCCCATTGAATCAACAAATTTTACTGTTCCTCTTGTTCCTGCCGGAACAGGTGCGTAAGGATCCTTCATACTGATAAGCTCAATTCTTGTACCCGGCGGATACAATTTCTTTGTGCTTTCAGCTATTCTGCGCTGTCTTTCATATTCGTTCAAGTTATACATCTCCTATTTTTTTAGTTTTGATTCAAGCAATATCCATTAGTAGGACTCCTGATTTTTATAGTCATAAAATCAACCTCCTTCTTTTTTTCTGTTTGTATTGACATTTTTGTTGTCAGAGAAATGTGAGATTTCATTTTCGTCACACTCATCATTACGCCTGTCAAAATTAGGTTTCTGACGCATCTCTCTTTCAAACTTTCTGAGTTCGGGTGTGTCGGTAAAATACATTTAAAATCATTCCTTTCAAATTTTTTGCAAATAAAAAAGGCAACCGTTCTAATCAAAAAAATTAAAACGATTGCCAATAAAAAAAAGAGCCAACTTTATATTTCTATAAAATTGACTCTGTCATAAATTATTAAGTTTTATCAATCAGTAGCAGATAGATTTGCATTTTCATACCGTTTGCGATATTTATTCTTTTTACTGCAATAATATTTTTCAACCTCATAATAAGGAATCCAAATACCGCACTCTTCAATTTTTTCATAAACAGCAGAAACTATTTCTTCATTTCTTCTTGAATCAGGTGCTTGTCCAATTTTATCGTAAACATTCCTGTATTCATCATAAAGCCAATTACTAATTTTTTCTTTCTGTGAGTTCTTCAGATGTCTGAATTGCTTATCGGTTCTGATAAGCATACCATCAAATTTTATATGATTTTTTCTCGACATTGATTACCTCAAAATATAGAATTCTTATTTTCGATTAAACCTTGTAATTTCTCGACAGCTTCATCTTTACTTTCAGATTCCTTTACAATCCTTAATACTTCATCCATCAAATTCTGAAACTCATTATCAGTCATATATGCCATTCTAATCACTCCTAATTTATTATTATATGGAAAAAGGTCCGTAGATTGCTCTACGAACCTTCGTGGCTCCCCCAACTGGGCTCGAACCAGTGACATCATGATTAACAGTCATG
>ERZ773162.595-NODE-595-length-40902-cov-9.725047_pt1 | contig 40902 bp, 39 predicted proteins | sample MGYA00511113_ERZ773162 | MGnify/ENA primary metagenome ERZ773162 (study PRJEB29015, sample SAMEA2737807) | human gut metagenome | biome: human gut; feature: human-associated habitat; material: faeces | place: China | collected 2012 ... | reverse complement strand
GGATAATTCCTTACTGGATGTAAGGGGATTATCCATAAATATATTGTAGTAGAATGAGGGAAAAGGAAAATGGATAAAGAGAAAAATACAGAAGCAGTGAGTGAGGAAAATATTTACTGTCTGAATGGAAGAGTGCCGGTAAAAAAGGCGATTCCGTTCGGACTCCAGCATGTTCTGGCAATGTTTGTGTCGAATCTGGCACCGGTGCTGATCGTGTGCAGTGCGGCATTTGTGAGAGGATCGGAGAATCACTTAAGTGCTGCGGAAATTACGCAGCTTCTGCAGTGCGCGATGTTTGCAGCGGGGATCGGGACCTGTCTGCAGCTTTACCCGGTATGGAAGATTGGCTCCAGGCTTCCGATTGTTATGGGAGTCAGTTTTACCTTTCTTGGTAGTCTGCTGATGATCTGTACCAATTCGGAACTTGGATATGAAGGGATGGTTGGTGCGGTGATCGCCGGAGGTATTTTTGAGGGACTGGTAGGAATGAGTGCCAAATACTGGAAACGGTTCCTGACACCGGTAGTATCGGCATGTGTGGTGATTGCGATTGGGCTTTCCCTCTTGTCGGTAGGAATGGATTCCTGGGGCGGTGGAAACGGAGCAGAAGATTTTGGAGCGTGGTATCATCTTCTGGTCGGATTTTTCACACTGGTTGTGTGTCTGGCTGCCCGTTATCTGTTAAAAGGTGTATACAAGAACCTGAACGTATTGGTTGGTCTGGTCTGTGGGTATCTTCTGTCCATTATATTTACTGTGGCAGGGATTGCACCGATGGTTGATTTTTCAGGAATTACAAAGACGATCGAGCAGGTTGGTGTATTCAGCCTTCCCAAGCTTGTATTTTTTACTTCCCATAAACCGGTTTTTGATCTGGGAGCATTCTTTACTATTGCAATTGTATTCCTGGTATCGGCAGCGGAGACAACGGGTGCAACTACTGCAGTGTGTACCGGTGCACTTGGACGGGATATCAAGATGGAGGAACTGCAGGGGTCTCTTGCTGTGGATGGATTTTCCAGTGCGATTTCAGGATGCTTTGGATGTCTGCCGCTTACTTCTTTCAGTCAGAATATCGGGCTCGTCACTATGACGGGAGTTATCAACCGTTTTACTATTCTGATGGGGGCTTTGATTTTGATCCTTGCTTCTCTGTTCCCGCCACTTGGAGCTTTTTTCAATTCGCTTCCGCAGGCGGTACTTGGAGGATGTACGGTTATGATGTTCGGATCGATCATGTATGAAGGAATTAAGATGCTCAAAGGGTGTGTGTTTGATGACAGAACTATGATCATCGTATCGCTGGCATTCTGTATCGGTGTCGGACTGACGCAGACTTCCGGAAACTTCTTTTCCGCATTTCCGAAGGAGGTAGGAGATATTTTTAATGGAAATGCAGTTGCAGGGGTGTTTGTGGTGTCATTGATCTTAAGTATCTGCCTTCCGAATAAAAAAACAACAGATTTGTAAAATGTGATAAAAATAAGTCAATCAGAAGGAAGAGATGAACGAGGATGAGGACAAAAAGAAAGATCGAAGCGCAGGCGTCTGAACAATTATAATCGAAAATTGTTGAGCAAATAAGGAACTGGCGGCACGATAAAAAGTGTCGCCAGTTCTTTTTTAGTGTTTCACTGCGAGGGAGAGTACCTCCAGACTGGTTTCTCTGATAGAAAAATCGATGATGATTTGACCGGATCCGCACCGAATGTTCAGTAAGCTATGATTCCAATTGTAAGAACTAAAAAAGCATGCTATACTTACGGCAGATGAAAAACTGACAGGATAAGACAACAAAGGAGAGACACATGAATTCTAATTTTGAATATTATAAAGTTTTTTATTATGTGGCGAAGTATGAGAACCTTACAAAGGCATCCAGCGTTCTGAAGACGAGCCAGCCGGCGGTGACGAGAACGATACACAACCTGGAAAATGAACTGGGATGCCGGTTATTTACCAGAAGCAAATCCGGCATGAAGCTGACACCGGAGGGAAGAACCTTTTACAGCTATGTATCGGCAGGGTGCGCCCAGTTTTTTAAAGGGGAAAATGATCTGAGCAATCTGATCAGTCTGGAGAACGGGACAATCTATATCAGTGCGACTGAGACAGCCTTGCACTGCTTCCTGTTCCGGGCAATGGGAGAGTTCAACAGCATTTATCCGAACGTACATTTCAAAATCTTAAATAACAGTACCATGGACTCGGTCAACGCGGTAAAAGAAGGAAAGGTAGACCTTGCATTTGTGTCAACGGATCTGCAGGTAAATAAGCCACTCAGGATGAAGAAACTGCGGGAATACCATGAGGTGCTGATCGGCGGCAGTCGTTACATAGAATTAAAAGGAAGAAAGATTTCATTGGAGGAGCTTTCGGCTTATCCTTGGATCAGCCTGACTTCGGAGGCACTGACAAGAAAATTCCTGAATAATTATTTTGCAGATCATGGTCTGCAGTTTTTGCCGGATATGGAGCTTGCGACGACAGACCTGATCTTGCCGGCAGTCCGTCACAATCTTGGAATTGGATTTGTCCCGGAAGAATTTGCCGAAGAAGAGAAGAAGGCGGAAAATGTATTTGAAATCGAAGTGGAAGAGAAGCTTCCGACCAGAAATATTATTCTGATCTATGATACTGAGTATCCTCAGAGTATTGCATCGAAGGAGTTTCAGAAGTTTCTGAGCAGTCAGAAGAACTAAAGAAGAAATAGATTTTCAAAGTGGATTGTACAAATCGGTATCCTTTGCAGCCGGGATGTGTATCTGCAAAGAAAAATATAAGGAGAATGCCCCGGAATTTTTTATGTGTGGATCATAAAGTTCCGGAGCATTTTTATATTTGTAAGTATAAAGTTATAAAGTAGAATTTTGGATTAGAAAACGATTGATATTATTTATGCCATTCCCAGTTTCTGATTTCTTCCAGATCCTGTCCGTATTCAGCGATGTACTGCTTGTGCTCAACCAGTTTGTCGTTCATCTTCTGAATCAGGAATGATCCCTTATTGCCAAGCTGTGGCAGATGCATGATTGCATCTTTTACAAGGTTGAAACGGTCGATCTGGTTCTGTACACGCATGTCAAATGGAGTAGTGATCGTACCTTCTTCCTGATATCCATGAACAGAAATGTTGTGGTTGTGACGTTCGTATGTCAGCTCATGAATCAGTGTCGGATATCCGTGGAATGCAAAGATAACCGGTTTATCTTTTGTGAAGATTGCATCGTATTCTGCATCACTTAATCCGTGTGGATGTTTGTGGTCTGATTCCAGTTTGAACAGGTCAACTACATTGACAACGCGGATCTTGAGCTCTGGCATTTCATCACGAAGGATAGTAACAGCAGCCATAACTTCAAGAGTAGGAGTGTCACCGCAGCAAGCCATAACAACATCTGGTTCTTCACCGCAGTCATTACTTGCCCATTCCCAGATACCGATACCCTGTGTACAATGCTTTACAGCCTGTTCCATAGTCAGCCACTGGCAGCTTGGATGTTTAGACGCTACGATTGCATTGACATAGTTCTTACTCTTGATGCAGTGGTCGAAGCATGAGAGTAAGCAGTTTGTATCCGGTGGTAAATACATGCGGACAACGTCTGCCTTTTTATTGGCAATGTGATCCAGAAATCCTGGATCCTGATGTGTAAATCCGTTATGATCCTGTTGCCATACATTAGATGTCAGGATAAAGTTCAGCGAAGCAATCGGCTGTCTCCATGAAAGCTGGTTGCAGACCTTCAGCCATTTTGCATGCTGTGCTGCCATAGAGTCAACGATACGGATGAATGCTTCATAGCTTGCAAAGAATCCATGACGTCCTGTCAGAAGATATCCTTCCAGCCATCCTTCACACATATGTTCACTTAACATACCGTCCATGATACGTCCGTCTCTTGCAAGGCAGTCATCAGTGTCAAGCAAGTCTGCCTGCCAGTCACGTTTCTGTTCTTCAAATACTTTGTACAGACGGTTGGACATACTTTCATCTGGTCCGAAGATACGGAAGTTCTTACTGTCTTCATTTAATTTGAAGATGTCGCGGATGTATCCGCCAAGTTCGATCATATCCTGTGCTTTTGTCTTGCCAGGTTCTACTTCGATTCCGTATGAGCGGAAATCCGGAAGACGAAGGTCTTTCAGAAGAAGTCCGCCATTTGCATGCGGGTTTGCACCAAGACGGGCATCTCCCTTTGGAGCAAGTTCTGCAAGTTCCGGAATCAGACGTCCTTTTTCATCGAAGAGTTCTTCTGCATGGTAGCTTTCCAACCATTCTTTCAGAAGGTCAAGATGTTCTGGTGATTCCATAGAAAGCGGTACCTGATGTGCACGGAAAGATCCTTCAATCTGGAGTCCGTCAACAACCTTTGGTCCTGTCCATCCCTTTGGAGTACGAAGAACGATCATTGGCCAGAACGGACGGGTAGGATCATTGTTTTCACGGGCATTTTTCTGGATTGCTTTGATTTCTTCGATGCAGGCATCCATAGTCTCAGCCATTTTTCTGTGCATAGTCATCGGATCATCACCTTCTACGAAGTAAGGTTTCCATCCGCAGCCCTTGAAGAAGTTTTCTACTTCCTCATGAGAAATACGTGAGAAAATGGTCGGGTTACTGATCTTGTATCCGTTCAGATGAAGGATTGGAAGAACAGCACCGTCTGTGATCGGGTTCAGGAATTTGTTGGACTGCCATGAAGTAGCAAGTGGCCCTGTTTCAGCTTCACCGTCACCAACAACAACTGTAGCGATAAGATCTGGGTTGTCCAGAACAGCACCAAAGCCGTGAGCAATTGAATATCCAAGTTCTCCACCCTCATTGATAGAACCTGGTGTTTCTGGAGCACAGTGACTCGGAACTCCGCATGGGAATGAGAACTGCTTGAACATTTTCTTCATGCCTTCCTCATTCTGGCTGATGTTCGGATAAACTTCACTATAAGAACCTTCCAGATAAGTGTTGGCGATCAGGAAGTTTCCGCCATGTCCTGGACCGGAAAGAAGAATCATATCCAGATCATAACGTTTGATGACACGGTTGCAGTGTACATAGATGAAGTTTTGTCCAGGTACGGTTCCCCAGTGTCCGACGATTTTTTTCTTGATCTGATCCATGGTCAATGGCTTTTTCAGAAGCGGATTATCAAGAAGGTATAACTGACCGGCTGACAGGTAGTTGGCAGCACGCCAGTAGGCATTCATTTTGTTGAGCAGTTCATCAGATAATGGCTGCTTTTCAAGACATAATTTATTGTCTTCCATTTTTGTACCTCTCTCTTTCTCTAGTTCATTTTTGTTATTTTTTTAACTGAGTTCATCATATCATGAGTAAAAGATAACGTAAAATAGCAATAATGAATTATATTCATATCAAAATGTTATGGATAGGAAGAGGGGGAGTTCCTTAATTTCGTAATAGGTGGTAGACATTGTGGAAAAATTGAAGTATAATTACGAATAGCTGTTTTTATGTAAGATTTTTGAATAAAGCGTTTAAAATGTTAATGTTTTGACGGAGAAAAACAGTGTATATAATGTAGATTGACAGTTTTTTAGTGAGGGAGAATTTATTATGAAGACTACTCTGATTATTATGGCAGCAGGAATCGGTTCAAGATTTGGAACAGGAATCAAGCAGCTCGCCAAGATGTCTCCGAATGGGGAGATCATTATGGATTACTCTATTTATGATGCAAAAGAAGCTGGTTTTGACAAGGTTGTATTTATTATCAGAAAAGATATTGAAGAAGAATTCCGTTCTGTAATCGGGAATCGTATCGGAGATCAGATCGAGGTGGAATATGTATATCAGGATCTTGCAGATATTCCAGCTGGTTTTGAAGTTCCGGAGGGACGTACCAAACCTTGGGGGACTGGTCAGGCAGTCCTGTGTTGTAAAGATGTAGTAAAAGAACCGTTTGTGATCATCAATGCAGATGATTATTATGGGAAGGAAGCGTTTAAGCTTCTCCATGATTACTTGATTGCGCACGCAGAGACAGCAGATAAGATGCAGATGGGAATGGCTGGTTTTATTCTGAAGAATACGGTTAGTGAAAATGGAACAGTTACCCGCGGCGTATGTGTGGTAGATGAAAATGGAATGCTTGAACAGATCCATGAGACGACTGGAATCAGTATCCAGGCTGACGGGGTACACTGCGACAGCGAAGCGGTACAGAAATGGATCACACCAGATTCTAATGTATCCATGAATATGTGGGCTGGTTATCCGGATTTCATTCAGGTTCTGGATGAGAGATTCGCAGAATTTTTAAAAGATGAAGCAGGAGATCCTTTAAAAAAAGAATATCTTCTTCCAAATATTGTAGGAGATCTTTTAAAAGAAGGAAATGTGGATGTAAAGGTTCTGGAAACACACGATAAATGGATCGGTATTACTTATAAAGAAGATACAGAACTTGCACAGGCCGGATTCAAGAAGATGACAGAAGATGGCGTTTATCCGGAAAAATTGTGGAATTAAACGGATCCTGGAAGTAAAAAACAGAAGAGGAAAGGAAAATATGAATGAATTAAAACAGTTAGAGGCACAGAGAGATGACGAGATCGAGATTGATCTTGGCGAGATCTTTCATTTATTGCTGAATAAATTATGGGTGATTATTCTGTGCTTTATCGTAGGTGGAGTGATTGCGTTTAGTGGGACAAAACTCTTCCTTACTCCGAAATATTCAGCTTCATCGATGATTTATATTTTAACGAAGACAACCAGTGTGACATCTCTTGCAGATATCCAGATGGGATCGCAGCTTACAGCTGATTTTGAAATTCTTGCGACGAGCCGCCCAGTTATAGAAGAGGTGATTGAAAAGTTAAAATTGAAATATTCGTATGATGAGCTTGTGGCAATGATTCAGACAGATAATCAGTCTGATACACGAATTTTGCGCTTTACGGTAATTGATGAGAATGCAAAAGAGGCAAAGGCAATTGCAAATGAACTTGCAGAAGTGACAGCAGAACGAGTAGCGTATGTTATGTCTAGTGATAAACCTAAGATTGTGGAGGAAGCGGTGGTACCTAAAAAAGCTTCATCACCGAATACGATGAAAAATACAATAATGGGAGCGTTGGCGGTTGCATTTTTGGCTATAGGAATTATTGTGATTAAATATTTGGTTAACGATACAGTCCAAAATGAAGATGATATTAAAAAATATCTTGGACTTCATATGCTTGCAGCGATTCCGACAGAAAAGAGGGAATCGATTTGAAAGACAGGACAAGAAAGATTATTGTTGCGGTGTTGCTTGTGATAGCAGTCTGCTGTGCAGGTTATCTGATTTGGTATTACGCCACGGCGGCAAAGACGAAGCAGTCGTATGATGATGCAAAAAAGCTGGCAACGGAAAATGTGAAACCGTCAAAAACAAATAGTGATGACGGAGAGCAGACAAAGCCGGAGATACCGGTTGATTTTACTGCTCTTCAGGAAAAAAATCCGGACATTTACGCATGGATTAAGATTGATGGAACAACCGTTGATTATCCGGTTTGCCAGAATAATGAGGATGATAATTATTATCTATCTCATACTTGGAAACGGGTAGAAGCGGCGGATGGTGCTATTTTTACACAGGCATGCAACAGTAAGAATTTTACAGATTTCAATACGGTTATTTACGGACATCAGATGAGTGAGGGTGTAGATACCATGTTTCATACACTGGATCGTTATCTGGAAGAAGGATATATTGAAAAATATCCAAATGTGATCATTTATACACCAGATCATGTTCTGACTTACCGGATTTTTGCGGCAGTTATTTATGATGACCGTCATCTGATCAACTCTTTCAATTATGTAATGGATGACCAGAGACAGGCTTTCCTGGATTCACTTCAGGATTCCAGAGACCTGAGAAGCCGTTACAGTGATATCGAAAGCGTAGGAACAGAAGACCGGATCCTGTCGCTCAGTACCTGTGTGACGGGAGAATCAAACCATAGACTTCTTGTGGAGGCGGTTCTGACAAATGAAGAATAGAAATCTGGTAATCGTGATACTTGCAGTTATCTGCGCAGGGCTGTTGGCAGGTGTCGTTTATACGGTTACAAAAGGGAAAAGCAGTACGCAGAAAAAACAGGAGGCATCGGCAGAAGCGGGTGCAGACGAAACGGAATCACAGTCTGGAATCATCGAAGAAGACGGAAAGAAATACAAACTCAACCCGGATATCAAGACCGTTCTGTTCATGGGTGTTGACAAGGAAGAAAAAGCAGATCTTGGTAATAACCCGGGAGAAAACGGACAGAGCGACAGCCTGAATCTTCTGGTCCTTAATAAAGAAGAGAAGACGGCACAGATCATTCAGATTTCCAGAGATTCTATGGTGGGAATCGATATTTATGATGTGACAGGTAACAGGCTGATGACGGAAAATGGGCAGATCGCACTTCAGTACGCATATGGGGACGGGGCAGAAGAGAGCTGCCGTCTGACATCTGAGAAGGTATCAGAACTGATGTATGGCGTGGATGTGGATTCTTATTTTTCACTGACGCTGGAGGGGCTGGTTGCAGCAACTGATGCGGTTGGAGGAATTACTCTTACCGTGCCAGAAGATTATACAGCTGTTGATCCTGCATTTGAAAAAGGTGCAGAAGTTACTCTTAATGGGGAACTTGCTGAAAAATATGTCCGTAAAAGAGATATTGAAGTCCTTGACAGTAACAATCAGCGCATGGAACGTCAGTCACAGTTTATGGATGCTCTGATCGAGAAGATGCAGAATATTCAAAGCAAAACAGAGTATCTTTCTCTGTACCAGAAATTGGAGGATTACATGACAACAAACATGACTGCGGATGAGATGGAAGAGCTGGCAGATTATAAGATTGCAGAGGACACCGTGAAAGTTCCGGGTGAGATTATTGAGAAAGACGGACATGCGCAGTATCTGGTAGACAATAAAGAATTAAAAAAAATAATATTAAAAATGTTTTACAAAATAATGTAATTGTAGTATAGTATAGTTTGATATAGCGAATATCAAATAAACTATGTGAGGAGGTCAAAGAAAATGAAGTCAAGAATCTTAAAGACAGTTGGTCTTATTGCAGCTATGGTATCTTGCATTGGAATGACGGCATTTGCAGCACCAAGCCCGGCAGCTTCTACAGTTGTTACAGCTGTAAGTAGCGCAACAGATACAGATGGTAATGCAGTGAATGTTTCTATCACATCTGAGATCCCGGCAGAATACACACAGGCAGTTGCAGACATTAAGACTGAAGCAAAATTGAAAGAAGTAATTGGGAGCGATTTTAATGCGAATATGACAGTTGCTGATGTTAAGGAAGTTACAGCGCCGGAAGGAGCTAAATTCCCACTTAAGATCACATTCGTAATGAAAGGCGTAACAGCTTCTTCTAAAGTTCAGATTCTGCATTACAATAGATCAGCATCAGCTTGGGAAAAGATTGATACAACTGTTGCAGATGGAACAGTAACAGGTACATTTAGTTCACTGTCACCGGTTGCATTTGTTGTTGACAAGACAACTCTTACATCCGCTACAGGAACAGCTACTTCACCGGCTACAAGCGCAACAGCTGTATCAGCAGTTGCAGTACTTGGACTGGCAGCAGTAGCAGTAGCATTCGGTCTTAAAAAGAAAGCTGTTAGATAATACAGACATATGTTGAAAGCGCTTCTTTGTGGCGGGAGTCACCGTGAGGGGCGTTTTCTTTTTGACAGGAGAGATACGTTTTGATGTTGGTAGATATTCATTGTCATATTCTTCCGGGAGTAGATGATGGAGCACCGGATATGGAGACTTCCAGAGCAATGATACGGGATGCCTATGAGCAGGGAGTACGTTATATCATTGCGACTCCGCATTACAGACCGGAGATGTTTGAGCCTTCCATGAAAAAGGTGATCCGAGTATACCATGAACTTCGCGATTATGCTGAAGAAGTTGGAATTGGACTGAGGCTTGGCTGCGAGTATTACCGGAATGAGCAGATGATCCGGCATCTTGATAAGAAGCTTCGGCCGACGATGCTTGGAAGCAGATATGTTTTGACAGAGTTTTCAACCAATGACAGTTTTGTCACGGTCCGTAATTACATTTATGAGCTGATCACCAAGGGATATCGACCGATCGTTGCACATGTTGAAAGGTATTTTTGCTGTCAGGAACCGGAGAGAATCCAGGAACTGAAAAAACTTGGAGCACAGATCCAGATAAATGCAGATTCCGTATTGGGATATGAAGGACATACGATTAAAAGGTTCTGTACCGGCCTGATGAAAGATGATCTTGTGGATTTTATAGGATCAGATGCACACAATCTGGAGGGGCGGAAGATGAACCTCGGGAAGTGTGCCACTTACGTCAGAAAAAAGATGGGACAGGATTATGCGGAAGAGATTTTTGTAGATAATCCAAGACGGATATGGAAGAGCAGATAAAGAGATTCAGATAACCCCGCGTGGGGAAGAAAGCAGGTGTTTTGTTGAAAAAGGTTAATTTATCGATTGAAAAGAAAAGTTACGGGGTGCGTGAAGCAATCCGGACATTGCGTACCAATCTGCAGTTTTGCGGAGATGATAAAAGAGTCATTCTTGTAACAAGCTGTGTGCCGAGAGAGGGGAAAAGCTCTGTTTCTGTTGCGCTGGCAGAATCAATTGCAGACATGGGAAAATCTGTTATTCTTGTTGATGCGGATATCAGGAATTCTGTTATGGCATCGAAACTTCAGATTACCGATGCAGATAAAGGGCTGTCACACTTCCTCTCCGGACAGTGTGTGCTTGCAGATGTGATTATGGCGACAAATATTCCGAAATTTCATATTCTTCTTTCCGGACCGGAGGCTCCGAATCCGACAGAGCTTCTGGAATCCAAACGTTTTACCGGTATGCTGGAGTCCATGAAGAATGTCTATGATTATATTATCATTGACTGTCCGCCGCTTGGTCTTGTTATTGATGCGGCAATCATCGGACATCAGAGTGATGGCGCGATCATTGTTGTCGAAGCAGGTAAGACCAAATACCGTCTGGTGCAGAATGTAAAAGACCAGCTGGAAAATTCGGGAGTGTCCGTTCTTGGCGTTGTCCTTAACAAGGTAGAGCGTAAGAACCAGAAGGGATATTATAACAAATATTATGGCTCACAGAAGTATGAGGGCTATTATGGACACAATGAAGAAACAAAAAATGCATAAAAGTGAAAATAACACTTGCAATTGTTAAAAGTTTCTGTTAAAATAATTATTGTTGTGAGTCTGCAAGATTTGTAAGCGGACATTTCAGATCGTTAGGAGGTGCAATCATGGCTAAATGTGCTATTTGTGAAAAGGGTGCTCATTTCGGAAATAACGTAAGTCACTCTCATAGAAGATCATCTAAGATGTGGAAATCTAACGTAAAATCCGTTAGAGTTAAAACGGAAAACGGCGGAACACAGAAAATGTACGTATGTACAAGCTGCCTGAAATCCGGACGCGTTGAAAGAGCTTAATCTGAGCGGAATGATAAGAACCGAAGCTTTTAAGCTTCGGTTTTTTGCGTATACGATGAGTCAAATACGGAGTTGTCCAGATTTGTGCTCGCACAAAAATCTGATTAGATCTGTATTTGGCGAATGTACGACAGTGAACTGTTAAGTGAGCTGCCGTATAATCAGGCAGGTGTCAGCATGCCTGATTATCGGGCTGCATTGGTTGTAAAAGCATTGGAAATAGAGTATAATATTTTCAACGTTTAAAAATAGATTTATTGATATGAATTTTGAGAATTGGAGGATGGCATATGAAGGGAAGTATGAGTACTGATTTAGGAATCATCACGATCGATCCGGAAGTGATCGCAAAATATGCAGGATCTGTAGCAGTTGAATGTTTTGGAATTGTCGGTATGGCAGCTGTCAGCATGAAAGATGGTCTGGTAAAACTTTTGAAAAAAGAAAGCCTTACAAAGGGAATCCAAGTTGGAATCTCTGATGAGAATAAGATTACACTTAATTTTCATGTGATCGTAGCTTACGGAGTAAGTATTTCAGCAGTAACAGACAATCTGATCAGCAACGTGAAGTATAAAGTTGAAGAATTTACAGGTATGAGCGTCGATAAGATCAATATCTATATCGAAGGCGTCCGCGTGATCGACTAATTAAGGAGGAACTTGTTGTGGCAACAAAGAGTATCGATGTAGAACTGCTTGCGAAGATGTTTCTTGCAGGCGCACAGAATATAGAAGCAAAAAAGGAATATATCAATGAACTGAACGTGTTCCCTGTGCCGGATGGTGATACAGGAACCAATATGTCTATGACAATTATGGCGGCAGCGAAAGAAGTAACTGCACTGGAAGGCATGGATATGGCTTCTCTTGCGAAGGCAATTTCATCCGGTTCTCTCCGTGGTGCAAGAGGTAACTCCGGTGTTATTCTTTCTCAGCTGCTTCGTGGATTCACAAAATCCATCAAGACGGAAAGTGAAATTGATGTACCTGCACTTGCAAGAGCAGCTGTACGTGCAAAAGAGACAGCATATAAGGCTGTTATGAAGCCGAAGGAAGGTACGATTCTTACCGTTGCAAAAGGAGTGGCTGAAAAGGCTCAGACACTTGCAGAGGAGACAGATGATCTGGAAGAATTTCTCCCGAAGCTGATTGAAGAGGCAGAGACTGTTCTGGCAAAGACTCCGGATATGCTTCCTGTATTAAAGGAGGCAGGTGTTGTAGATTCCGGCGGACAGGGACTTCTGGAGGTGCTGCGCGGGGCATATGATGCATTCCTCGGCAAAGAGATTGACTATAGTGCACTTGCACCGGCTTCTCCGGCTGTTAATGCAACAAAGGTTGAAAATGAGAGTACAGTGGATATCAAATTTGGTTACTGTACCGAATTTATTATTCTCCTGGACAAAGAATTTACAGAAAAGGATGAAGTAGAATTTAAGGCTTATCTGGAATCGATTGGTGATTCGATCGTATGTGTAGCTGATGAAGACGTTGTTAAGATCCATGTTCATACGAATGATCCGGGACTTGCAATCCAGAAAGCACTTACTTATGGACAGTTATCCCGTATGAAGATTGACAATATGCGTGAAGAGCATCAGGAAAAGTTGATTAAAGATGCGGAAAAGCTTGCAGCAGCCCAGAAAGAGAAAGAAAAAGCCAAAGAGCCGCGTAAAAAAGTCGGATTTATTGCTGTTTCGATCGGAGAAGGATTAAATGAAATCTTCAAAGAACTTGGCGTGGATTATATTATCGAGGGTGGTCAGACCATGAACCCGAGTACGGAGGATATGCTGACAGCGATCGATCATGTAAATGCAGACTATATTTACATTCTTCCGAATAATAAGAATATCGTAATGGCTGCAAATCAGGCGCGTGATCTGACAGAAGACAAGGATATTATCGTAATTCCGACAAAGACCGTTCCGCAGGGAATCACAGCAGTTCTGAATTACAATGCAGAAGAAGATGTGGATACAAATGAAGAGACGATGCTGGAAGCGATCAAATGTGTAAAGACAGGTCAGGTGACTTATGCTGTCCGTGATACCCACATCGATGATAAAGAAATCCATGAAGGTGATATCATGGGAATTGGTGATGCAGGTATCCTTGCAGTTGGCAAGTCTGTCGATGGTACTACAAAGGACATGCTGGCACAGCTGGTAAATGATGATTCTGAACTGATCAGTCTCTATTATGGAGAAGAAGTTTCCGAAGAAGAAGCAGAAAAGCTGACAGCAGAGATTGAAGAATTATATCCGGATATGGACGTAGATGCACACATGGGCGGACAGCCGATTTATTACTATGTGTTGGCGGTAGAATAGGCTTATGAATGAGCAGTCAGAAATCCGTAACCTGAAAGGAATCGGGGCAAAAACCGAGGAACTGTTTCACAAGATGGGAATTTTTACCATCGGCGATCTGCTCCGTTATTATCCCAGAGGATATGATGTATATGAAGAGCCGGTAAGCGTAGGAGAGCTGGAAGAAGGAAAGATCAGCACGGTAAAAGGTGTGATATACGGAAGGGTACAGGTTGGAGGAGGAAAGCGTATGCAGATTACGACAGCATACGTAAAAGATCTGACTGGTACTTTGAAGGTGATCTGGTTTCGTATGCCGTTTCTGCGTAATACATTGAAGCAGGGAATGCCGGTTATCATAAGAGGACGGGTAGTTTCAAAAAAGGATCAGCTGATTATGGAGCATCCAGAGTTATTTTCACCACCGGATAGTTACGATAAAAAGTGTGGAACTCTTCAGCCAATTTATCCGTTAACTGCCGGTATGACGAACAATGCGGTAGCAAAAGCGGTTAAAGGTGCAATGGAATATCTGGATCTCGTCTCTGATGATCTACCGAAAGATCTGCGCCTTCGATATCATCTGGCTGAGTATAACTATGCGATCCGCGGGATACATTTTCCACTGGATAAGGCAGAATTCTACCATGCAAGAGAGAGACTTGTATTTGAAGAATTTTTAGTTTTCGTGCTTGCTCTTCGCAGGACGAGGGAGCGAAATGAGCGTGCCGAAAACGGATTTGTGATAAAAAGGCGGTCGGAAATCGACCGCTTTCTTGCAAATCTGCCATATGAACTGACCGGAGCACAGAAGAGAGTCTGGGAACAGATCCAGGAGGAGATGTGCGGAAAGCTAGTGATGTCACGCCTGATCCAGGGGGATGTTGGCTCTGGTAAGACAATAGTAGCGCTTCTGGCTCTTCTTCTGGCGGCACTGAACGGTTATCAGGGCGCAATGATGGCTCCGACAGAAGTTCTGGCCAAGCAGCATTACGAATCAATCATAGAGATGCTGGAAAAGTATCAGATTCCGGTGAAAACCGAGCTCTTGACCGGGTCGATGACAGCAAAGGAAAAAAGGGAAGCTTATCAGAGGATTGCTGCGGGAGAAGTGCAGATTGTTCTGGGAACCCATGCGCTGATCCAGGAGAAGGTGGAATACCAGAATCTGGCACTTGTTGTTACCGATGAACAGCACCGATTTGGTGTCCGTCAGAGAGAGGCACTTGCCGGGAAAGGACAAATTCCTCATATTCTTGTAATGAGTGCGACACCGATTCCTCGAACACTGGCAATCATTTTATATGGAGATCTGGATATTTCGGTGATTGATGAACTTCCGGCAAACCGTCTGCCAATCAAGAACTGTGTGGTGGATACCAGTTACCGACCGACTGCTTACCGCTTTATGCAGAAGCAGGTCGCCGAAGGAAGACAGTGCTATGTGATTTGTCCGATGGTAGAAGAGAGCGAGGCAATGGATGCAGAGAATGTTCTTGACTATGCGCAGCTTCTGCAAAGTGAGATGGGTGACAAGATCCGGATCGCTGCACTTCATGGGCGGATGAAACAGGCAGAAAAAGACGAGATCATGGGAGCATTTGCAAAGAATGAGATCCAGGTCCTGGTGTCGACAACAGTTATCGAGGTTGGTATCAATGTGCCGAATGCTACGGTGATCATGGTGGAGAATGCTGAGCGTTTTGGGCTGGCACAGCTTCATCAGCTCCGCGGGCGCGTAGGACGTGGCAGACACCAGTCCTATTGTATTTTTATGAGTGGTTCGAAGACGAAAGAGACAAAAAAACGACTTGAGATCCTGAACAAATCCAATGATGGATTTTTTATTGCGAATGAAGATCTGAAGCTTCGGGGACCAGGAGATCTTTTTGGAATCCGGCAAAGCGGATTAATGGATTTCCGGATCGGAGATGTGTTCCAGGATTCGGAGCTTCTGAAAAAAGCAGGGGAAGCATCGGGGGAAATCCTGAGGGAAGATCCACTGTTAGAAGGCGAAAAATATAAACTGCTTGGTGAAAAGCTTGCGGCATACATTTCGGGAAACAATCTGGAAACGACGTTGTAGATAAAAAGATAGTGGGCAAATTGTTCTGCCCACTATCTTTTTATTCATAAAACCAGTAAATAATAAATTTGTTAAGGGATGCTTCTTCACTGTATGAATAAGAAACCTGCCAAAGTCCATACAGCTCACCCAGGTATCCTGCACCTTCTTCCATGAGGGTTTCGTGCATTTCATCCACGATCTCCTGATAGACTGCATCATCTGACATTTTAAATATCGTATAAGCCTCCTGGCTCTCAATCGATCTGTCGATCACTTCTCGCAACATACCAGGCTCATAGGTATCATAATACATGCCGTTCAGCTGATAATAGTTCAGATTTTCAGACTGACATGACGGATATACATAGTCTGTGCTGATCATATGTGTTTTTTCTAGCTCTTTTTCACTGCAGCAGAGATAATCGTAAGCAATCAGGTTCGGTATCTGATAGCCATTATCTTCGCCGAGAAAAATCGGATCTCCCCAGGTTGCATCTACATAATAATACTGACCATTGCACTGAACAATATTCCATGCATGGTCTGCGACGCCTCCATTTGGATCTGTAGTCTGTCCGGTTACATAGATACAGTAAATACCCAGTTGTTGCAGCAGATACTGGCAGCTTTTTGCATAGCCGGCACAAACCGATCTTTTTCCGACAAGAGCACTGTAAATATTCTGGTTATCCGGTGCATCAAGATCATAATCTACGTTATCTATGAGATAGGTGTAAATGTATTTTATCTTTTCGTATTCATCTGAAAGGTCTGAAATGCCAGAAAGACAGGAGGTTCTTGCCGATTCAATCTCCTGATTCCGTTGTTCTTTTTCTTCTCCCTCATAAAGATAATTGGGCTCTATTACTACATATCGGCTCTGTCCTTCAGACTGAGAATATTCTGTGGAAGTTGCATTTCCATCACACCAGAAAATTTCCGGTCTGTCATTTAACACATTCTGAAATACTTCATTTGCAGTATTCGCGTTGCTGCAATGCAGATAAATTTCTTTTTTATTTTCCTGGATACCCTGAAGAATTTCCCGGTAAACCGTTTGCTCTTCATCAGAAAGCTGTTCATAGTAGAATTCTCCGGTAACCTGTGCATCCGTAATTTTTTCCTGTTCATAAGGAACTTCTTCCGGCGCGGAACTCTCTGCTTTCGGAGTGGCTGACATTTGTCTGCCGATCAGGATTCCTCCGGATATAAGACAGAGACAGCCAAGTCCCAAAAGAATGAACGAAAAAAATTTCCCTGTTTGATGCATCTTTTTTCGCATAATCTATTTAATTCCTCCAAATACTCATCTGTATGTTTCATCATAACATACCCTTCATTTTTGCACAACACGGACATTTTTTACATATAATGTTTCTGACAGTATAAAAAGCCTTGAGGATATCAGATATGAGATTTTTGAAAGCCATGCAGACTTCTGATCGGGGAAATTTGCAGATACAGATTACTTCGTCTGTTGATTCTTTTCCTGTTCCAGATGCGTCAATCCGTATTTCCTATACAGGTATTCCTGAAAACACACTGGAAGAACTGACAACTGATAGCTCCGGACAAAGTGAAACCATTGAGCTTGACGCACCGCCTGTGGAGTATAGCCTGGATGCAACAAATGAAGAACAGCCATATGCGGAATATACCCTGGAAGTAAACGCTCCGGGATTCGAGCCGGTCAACATCGCAGGAACGGAAATACTGGCCGGTGTGACGGCAATTCAGAAGATTCGTCTGCGTCCACTTGTCGCGGAAGACCAGACCCCGGAAATCTTTGTGATTCCTGCACATACTCTGTACGGTGTGTATCCGCCGAAAATCCCGGAAAACGAGATCAAGCCGGTAAACGAAACCGGTGAGATTGTGCTAAGCAGAGTTGTCGTGCCGGAATACATTGTTGTTCACAATGGCTCACCACGCGATTCTACCGCACAGAATTATTATGTAAAATATAAAGATTATATCAAAAATGTTGCTTCCAGTGAAATCTATGCAACCTGGCCGGAAAATACGATCCGGGCAAATGTACTGGCAATCATGTCTTTTACGCTGAACCGGGTTTACACCGAATGGTATCGCAATCAGGGCTATGATTTCACAATTACATCTTCTACGGCTTTTGATCATAAATGGATTCCGGAACGAAATGTTTTTGACTCCATTTCTACAGTGGTGGACGAACTGTTTGCAGATTATCTTTCCAGACCGAATGTAAGGCAGCCGATTCTGACACAATACTGTGACGGAAGACAGGTTCAGTGTCCGAACTGGATGACCAAATTGTCACAACCTATAAAGTAGCCGGAAAGCCCGTAAATACGTGGGTTTCCGGCATTATGAGTGGTATAAAAAGAAATGAATTTTCAGAGTATCGGATTCCCGATCGTAAACAATCTTATCTATAATCTGTTTCAGAGCTTCATTTTTCTGGACAAGAGAGTAAGAATCAGAAACCAGAATATCGTGGACGGAGCTTACCCGATCCAGCATTTTAGGAGTAGGATCATCCGGAATCTTATCCGGCGTATTTTCTTCCAGCTCTGCAAGCTGCCGTTCCAGAGAGCCTCTTTCTTTGGCAATCAGAGCTTTATTTTCTTTATATTCTTCCAGTGTATCAATTCCCTCTCTGTATGATGCGCGTATCCTGTCCTCTTTGCCCTTTAAACTGGCAAGACGTTCACTTATAAGGGTACGCTCATTAGAAAGCTCCTGTGGGCGAATTTCACGCATTTCATAAACAATCGAATTAGAACCAAGGGCTTCTTCTAATGCTTTCAGGACTTCCTTTTCGATCACCAGAGAGCTTACACCGTGTGGTTTATCACATTTTCCTTTGCTATATCCGTAGCAGGAGAAGTACGCATACTTTTCCCCATTGACACGCTTCATGGTCGTAGCGGTCAGTGTGCGCCCGCATACCGGGCATTTCAGAAGTCCGGACAACCAGTGCTTATATGTAGAAGAGGGGCGTTTTCCAACCGGTTTATAGATCTTTTTCAGGCGTTCCTGGGCGGCATCGAAGAGTTCTTTACTTATAATCGCCTCCTGCATTCCATCAGCAATGATCCACTCGTCCTGGTCTTTGATCCGGTTGGTGGCGTTTTCCATCCGGTTCCATCGGATCATACCGCAGTAGGATGGATTTTGAATAATATATTCGATACTGCGCCGTTCAAAAGCTTTCCCGTGGGACGTTTTCAGTCCGAGAGAGTTCAGATGTCGGGCAATATCAAAGAAACTCATTTTCCCATTTACATATTTATCAAAGATCATACGGACAATCGCAGCTTCTTCCGGAACGATAACCGGAGGCTTGCCACGTTCTATAACTTTATAGCCAAGTGGCGGTCTTGCCTGGTATGCACCGCGGGTAGCGTTTTCTTTCATGCCACGGAATACCTCGCCGGATAAGCGAATGGAGTAGTATTCATCCATCCACTCTATGATACGTTCGATCAGAGAGCCGAACGGACCGTCTGCCAGTGGCTCGGAGATACTGATCACATCTACATTATGTTGCTTCTTTAAGAGGGATTTATACACAATGGACTCTTCCTGATTCCGGGCAAACCGACTGAATTTCCATACCAGGATGCAGTCAACCGGATGATTGGGACCTTTGGCCAGACCAATCATTTCTTGAAATCCGGGACGTTTATCGGCTTTTCTTCCGGAGATACCGAGATCCGTGAAGATCTTCAGGATTACAATATTATTTTTGGCTGCATAATCCCGGAGGAGATGCTCCTGGGAATCCGGAGAGATTTCTTCCTGATCGTGCGTGGATACACGGATATATCCGTATGCATATTTTAGGCTCATTGTATCAGCTCCTTTGTATTTTATGTAAAAAAGGGTACAAAAATAACAGCCCGAGAACTTTTGTTCTCTTGCGTGGCTGCTCCGAAGATGATACAATATTATTTGGAAATTGGGTATCTCTTCGGAGTACTTAATAGAGAAACATATTGGCGTATGTTTCATCGCTCGACCGTTCCTGTTGGCGCAGGAGCGGTTTTAATTTTTACGGATTACAATGTCCGCAAGGTGAATATCCTTGAGCTATCAGATCATCTCGTGTTCCTTCGTAAGCCCAGTAATTCTCTTGCTTGATTTTGTTGACATCTCTGCAAGAAGGAATATGAAATTTACCGGTACTTGTATTAACGACATAAGAAGAAGTTTGCGGTTGCTGTGCTACTGGTTGGTCATTTACAATTTGTTCTTGTTCTGATTGCTGCGCGGCAGCTTCTTCAGCCTGCTTTTGAGCTTCGGCTGCAGCAATAGCGGCTTTGTCTTCAATGCTGATGGTCAAAGAATTGCTTTTAACATTACCGCAGGAAACAGAAAGATCATAAGTGCCGGCTGAATCGGCAGAGAAAGTAAGTTTTCCATCTTGGTTTGTAAATACACCACCAGAACTTTCGCAGCTTAATTTATCGATGTTTCCGTCTGCTGGATTAACTGCCATATCAATAGGGATTTCTGTATTGATATCATAAACAGTGGATGTATCAGCAGAAAGAGTAATTGATTCAACTGCAGTAACTTTTTTGGACGCAGTATTATTCTTGGAAGTGTCTTCTTTATCAGAATCAGAGCATGATCCGGCAAGCCCGATGATAAGGATAAATATAATAATTCCAGTTAAACAACCGCAGCCTTTCTTTTTGGGCGATTTATATTTTGCTCCAGAAGAATTACCAGAGGAAACATTCCCGGATCCGTCGTTAGAGCTAAAAAGATTCAAACGGTTTGAAATTTCACCGGAATATGTTTTGTATGTTCTGGTAAAAAAGAGACCAACTAATAAAAGGAAAAATCCAAATAAAAAGCTACTATTAAAGAAACACATTACAGTAAGAAGATAAGCAATAATAGAAAGAACTAAAAATATTGTCTTATAGTGCTGTAATGAATCTGTTGAAAACTTCTCTAATGAAGCGTTTGGCGCAGAAGCTTGCTGCGGAATATTTTCACCGATATTATTATTGGATTCATGCAGTTGCTTTGCACTGGAATGTTTATTAGATCTGCCACCAGACGAAGATGTGTAATACATTCCAGTTCCCGGAATTCCAACGGAAGAGGTCTTCTTACCGGTTGAACTTATTGTTTTGTGAACTCCTTTGCCACCGAAAGTAACGCTGGTACTCTTTTTGTTGAGGTTGACTTTTACTCCGGGAGCTACTTTAATACTCTTTCTAAATCTTAATCCCATAAGCCGCGCCTCCTTAGTACTTTACTTTCTTTTCTCATAAAAATTACCCCCTTGTAAAGTATTTTATATAATCGCATATGCGGTTATATTCATCGTACATAGTTTTTTAAAATTCAGCAGATAATAACTGCATGGAAATCCTATTATCTAAAATCATGCACAAAAGAAATCTAACGGTACGTCAAGTAGAACAGATGACCAAAGTCCCAAAATCCACCATAAATGATATTATGAATGGAAAATCACCGCGGTTGGACACATTGGAGCAGTTGGCAGCAGGACTGAAAGTCAAAATATCTGATCTATATGACTCTCCGTACAAATAAGTGTCCGAGTTCTCGGACAAATTTAAAAATCGCGTTACTTCTCCAGTTTTGGATTGTTAATATAGTAAGAAACAATATAAACAAGAACAAATGTTCGTAAAACTCTTGAAAATATTTAATTCAAGATGTAATATAATTACAAACATACGTTCGAGAATTCTGGAGGAGTTACATATGAAAGATCTCAAAATCCTATTATCAAAATTAAATGAATCTGATTATAAGATCATCCGGCAACTCTATGCCATCTTATACAGATATCTGGAAAAACAGGGAAGGCTTTAGTCCTTCTCTTTTTTCATGCCATCAGAAACCTTTTTGAAATAATCACGAATTACTTTCTTTGATTTCTCGTCAAGATCATGATAATCTTTCATCATTTCTATGATCATATCATAAAATGGATTCCCTTCTCCATCGTAGTCGAGAAGATCTTCCACGAAATAACCAATCTCGTCTTTAACCGATCTAGGTACAAACATTTCACCCTCGCCGGTACGAAGCCATTTTTCGCTGATGTTGTGACTGGACAGCATTATGATGTGTTGATCTGTAACTTTTCGTCGCCCAGATTCTATATCGGAAACACCGGATTTAGAAATTCCAAGCCATTTCCCAAATTCTTCTTGATTCAAATTTAATGAAAGGCGAAGCTGTTTTAATCGTTCGTTCATTTTCTGTTCACCCCTTTCTATGACGCATTATAACACACAGAAGATTGTAAGTAAATAGAAAAGTTCGCAAACAGAACAAAAAGAAGTTGACTAAGTTCTGGATGCGTGATATTATATACGCAAACGGAACAATGAAGGTGAGGTGAGGAAAGATGAGAAAAAAAGAAAAGTGGGTGCCATTTCCAGAACGACACCCGTGGCTCCCTGTGATTATTTCAATTATTGCGTTAATCGCTGCATACACCAAAGGATAATATCATCGATTCCGTGTCCATAAGATTTCATAAGAGATAAAACCGAAATGAGGGTTGTAATGGCGTAAGGTATCCACAGTTTGCGAGACTCACTCTTTAGATGATTAATATACCCTTTTCCGCTTTCGGTAATGGTGTAGGTATATTCGGAAAACATTGTATCAATATTCAATGTTTGTGAAGAACGATCGATAAAACCGGCGGCGATTAACTGAGATACACAAGCTTCTGAAAGTTCATTGGATTCGGGTGAAGTAATTGAAGTAACTTTGGAAAAATGCTTCAGCATTTTCAACGAATCCTTACTTAGAAAATTTGAATCTGTAATTGGTTTCAAAACAAAAACTCCTTTCTTTTATATACTCGGCTCTGGAAGGAGCTTGTAAGAAAAGTATAGGAGAATCTGATGGAAAGGGCAACAGGAAAGAAAGGGGTGATGAAAAGAATGAACGAACAGGAGAAAAAAGAAATAACTGAAATGACAGAAGCAGCGAAATATCTTGTGCTGCATGATCCACAAGGGTTTGTGATTGCCAAAAGTAATATGGACATCCTGAAAGCCAGAGCAGATCTGGAGAAACAGGGAACAGAAATTGCAAGGTGAAGTCATTGGAATTGTAAAAGGATATGCGCTTTGTGCGGAAAATCAGAGAGTGAGGTGATGGGATGGAACGTCTAAGTGGTCCAACAGAGGTAAGAGTAATCAATGTGATTGAAGTAAAAGCAAAGAAAGGTCTTGGAATAGAAAAAGACCCAGTACGTGAAATAACACAGTACTGGGATATGGATGGAAATTTCTTAGCTGAGAGAGACAATGATCAACAGCTGTTACTTGATCAAATTGAATGGGAGTCGAATCGATTAAAAAATATCATTGAGAATTATTCAAAAAAGCAAAAGCCTCAGTAAAGCTAAGTTCGGAATCAATATAAGCAACAGTTGCTTTAATAAAGCGTTTTAGATCTTGAACATTGTAATTTTGATGTTTACGTATGTAATGGGTTTCATCGTTACCGAGCCAGGCAGAAGCTTTGGCAAGCGTTTTGATTTTTTCGTTATCAATAAAATCAGCTATACATTTGCCGAGCAAAAAGGATTCTATTTGTTCTTTGGACTCTGGATGATTGGATATGGCATAGTCCTTTACAAGAAATTCCAGAGCTTTTCGATAACCGATTCCGCAAAGCTCCGTTAAACCTAAAGCTTCAGCCTTTTCAGCTTGATGATAGATTTCTACAAATTTGGGTGTCAGTGTAGAAAGTTCTTGTGAAAATGATGTGGCTTCAGAAGGAGCTGGATACTGAGTGATTGGAAATCCAAGCAAATCAGGAGAATCATCTTGAATTAGGTAAACCTCGAAAAAACAAGTTTCACAAGCAGGACAAAAATAAGTTGCGTATGCTGTCATAATCCCTGGGGATTCTTGAAAATAGTTAACGTGTTCGGGTTGACGAGAATAAGCAGCTCCGCAACAAGGGCATTTTGCAGGGAGTTCTAAAGAAATTTTCACACAAGATTCAGACTCATAGTGGTTTAAATTGAGTGCATGGACTGAGGCTTTCATTAAAATCATTCCTTTCATCATTTGATAGGAAAATTATAGCAGAGAACAGTGGGGTAAATCAACAAGTACAACCAGCATCGCATAATCTAAAAGAGAGGTGGTGGATTTGCAACATATTTTTATTGCAGAAATTGATGGAAAAGAAATTGACATGGCAACCATGATGCCGGAGGAAAAGCAAAAGGCAGTCATGGAAATGACCAGAAAGTTTGTAGAGCATTTTGGATACCAGCAGGAAAAAACCGCGTAAGCGGTACCAGTTGGACAAGCAAAGGAGGGATGAAAAAATGTTTTATAAGATCGCAAAGACACTTAGCGTAACGGCAAGCATTACCGGAATCTTGATGATGGCTGGTGCGTGCTCAGTGAAAAGTCAGGAGCTGTTTTACTTATATGCAGCACTTGGAATCACAACACTTACTACTGGAGCATTTGCACTGGAATACTTCCGGATACGGGAATGGCAGTACCGGAAAAGGAAAATAAGGGAGGCGAGGGAGCATGCCGGAAGAGAAGCAGCGTAAGAGCATCCGAGTGGGAGAAATTGACAAGATGATCGAAACACTTGAATCTCTGGAAAGAGTAGACAAGACTGCGGATTACCACAAACGAATGGCGATTGCATATCTAAAGAATTTTGCAGATTGCCTGGATGATAAAGGTGTAAAGACAATAAAAGTGCAAGGATAAAGGAGGACAAGAAGTGAAAACAGTAAAAGTAACACCGGATAACATTATTTCAGTAATTGATGTAAACTTTGATGATTTCCGTGATCTGCAGAAAGCAGTAGGCGGACATTTTGAAATCGTAAGCACGAAAACCTTATATGAGACATTTAAGATGCCTATGATCCTGCTAGTCGATGAGGACGGAATAATGAAGCAGAAAGAAGTAAATCGTCTGGGAAGCTATTTCTACGATGCAGACAGGCACGGATGGCCAATCTTAGGAGATATTGTATTTGCAATTGCAGCCGGAGAAGATATTGAAGCACCGGATGATGCGGAAGCTCTGATGGTATTCCTGAAAATGAATTTTTCGTACTTAAAAGAAGAATAAAAAACGCTTGCGAAAAGAAATATCGCAAGCGCCGCAACCATAAAGGTACACGAATAATCTAAGCACTTATAGTGTACCTTTTAGCGGCTGGAAAGTCAAGTATTTACAGGGCGACTGCCCTTTTTAATAACTTGATAAGACTATTAAAGTTATGAGGACACGCTATGAGAATCAGACGAGTGACATACGATTTGGGAAACGTTATAGAGAGACAGGAATATCTGGACGGAAGGTATGGAGCACCGGGAGAGAAGAGAGCCAAGAAGAAGAAAGCCACACCGGAGGAAGTGGAGCAGGTCAACCAATGGACCAGGGAGAGGAAAGCACGTCACAGACTCCGGATGTATTTCAAGGTCAATGACTACTTTTTCACCTTGACATATCCGAAAGAGGAACGTCCGTCGGACATGAAGCAGGCAAAGCAGGATTTTAAAGAGTTTTACCTGTTCTGCAAGAAGGAATACAAGAAAAGAGGACAGGAGCTCCGCTGGATCCGCAATATTGAATGTACCCCGTCCGGTAACTGGCACATCCATGTGGTTCTGAATCGAATCCCGGATACAGATTTGATCATAGCTGCAGCCTGGAAACACGGAAAGGTTCGTAATAAGCAGTTGCTCTATGAGAAAGGCGAGTTCCGGAAGCTGGCGCAATATGTTACCAAAAACGAGAAAACCCAAAAAAAATATGTGGATGAGGGCGTACTGGATCATGAGATTGCAGAAGCCAATTTTTCTACGTCTCGAAACATGCCGCTTCCAGAACCCAAAACAAAGATTTTATACCGGTGGCCGAAAGAACCGAAACCACCAAAGGGATATTACATAGTCAAGGATTCTTTTTACGAAGGGATCAACAAAGCAACCGGATTCCCGTACAGACACTACGAAATGATCCGGATAAGGAGAGAAGATGAAGATAGAACTATACACAGAGGTAAACTTCCGGGGACCAACAGCAAAAAACGGAAAGTGTATCGCTCTGGTGGAGTGCGAGACTAAGAAAGGACCGGCAGTGAAAGCACAGATCGAGACCGAACAGAACACGACCTACCACAGAATGAGCATGATCGCTATCCTTGTCGGTCTGAGAATGCTCCGACCGTGTGAAGTGACTGTCTACACGCCGGATCAGTTCCTGGTCACTACCATAAACGAAGGAAATATGGACAAATGGAAACGGGAAGAGTGGCGCAGACCACATGGAAAAGAGATCAAGAACAAAGAGCTCTGGCAGGAACTGTATGAGCAGACACAAAAACACCGTGTAACTCTTGAATTTTCTGAGTCTACACGGTATTCCGATAGACTACAGTCAAAAATGAGATAAAAACAGGAGAAAACCTTGAAAACACCGAGAAAGAGAGGAATTTGAAATGACAACCAGTGGAATCACGAATATCAACGCCAAGCTGATTCACCAGCATCCGGATAACCCACGAAAAGACCTGGGCGATCTGACGGAGCTGAGTGAGTCAATCAAGAAGAAAGGAATTATGCAGAATCTTACGGTAATTCCGGGATACTGGGATGAAAACCGGGTGCACCACGATGAAGGATACACGCTGCTCATCGGGCACCGCCGGTTCGCCGCCGGAAAAATGGCAGGCGTAACTATGTATCCATGCCGGATCGTAGAGGACATGAGCTATAAAGACCAGGTCGGAACCATGCTGGAAGAGAATATGCAGCGTATTGACCTGACAGTCCTGGAGCAGGCAGAGGGCTTCCAGATGATGTTAGATTTTGGAGACACGGAAGAACAGATTGCAGAAAAGACCGGATTCTCCAGGACAACCGTCCACCGGAGGTTGGAGATCGCGAAGCTTGACCGGGATCTGGTGAAGGAAAAGACGGATGAGAACGGGGTATATCAGCTAAATCTAAAAGACCTTGCCCAGCTGTCGAGAATCGAGGATGTTGAAACCAGAAACCGAATCTTAAAAGATGCAACAGACTCCAGACAGATTCAGTGGAAAGTAGAAGCAGAGATTAAAAACAGGGAGAAGGAGAAGAATAAGAAGATTATAATCGAGCTCTTGAAGGCAGCAGGAATCAAGAAAGCACCAAAGGAGATTGAGAAAAAGAAGTATACGGCAGAACTAAAAGAGGTAAAAACGTTCAATCTGGAGAAAGAACCACCAAAGAGAATCAATATCCGCGGAAAAGAACTGTATTATCTGGATGGTTGGAATGGGATTGATGTAGTGGAAAAACTCCCGAAATCAGAAAAGGTTGAAACAGAATGGGACAGGCAGAGAAAAAAGATAAAGCAGTTAAAAGCTTTACAGAAAAAAATGAATGAAAGAAAAAAAGAATTCATCCGGACAATAGCGGACGGAAAAATCGAACTGCTAAAAGACGAGGAACGCCAGAAAATCATTGAAAAGATGATCCGGAACATGATGGAGAAGTCCTGTTGGTTAGGAAATGGAATGGTTCTAAAATTTTTTACCGGGAAAAGCCTGTATGATGCGGATGAGAAAGAAAAGGAAGAAGCAGAAGAAAAAATACAAACACTGGATACACAGGTTTTACTACTGATTGCAATGAACGGTATGATGGATGATTATATCGGGGATTTGGTAGGGTATTCCGGAGAATACAAAGAGGATGCCGGAAAGAGATACCAGGAATGGCAGTACGATTACGGACAGATTCTCCGCATACAAGGCGAGAATCTTCCAAAGGCTGTTGAGGTGCACTTTTCACTTAACGAAGTCGGTGGAGATTCTATCACAAAAATCGGAGTAACCACAGATGGAATCACAGAAGTGCAAGTGCCGGATGAATTGTTGGAAAACGGTGGCGCAAGGTTCAAGTACAACATCTACGCATTCGTTTATACCGAGGATGGCGCGTCAGGAAACACAGAGTACAGGGTTAGAATTCCGGTACAGGTAAGACCAAAGCCGAGCGATCACGTCACACCGGACAACACAGACATAGATCCATTCGGAGATGTAGTCAAAGCAGTCAACAATGCTGCGGAACGTGCAGAAGCATCTGAGCAGAAAGCGAAAGAGCATGCCGCTAGTGCATCGGGGAGTGCAGTTACAGCAGAAAAGACCAAGGAAGATGCTCTTAGGAAAGTCGGAGAGAAAAAGCGGGAAGCAATCGAAGCTATCCAGAATCAGGAAGAGACCTCTGTAGGCAAGATTACTACTCACACTGATGGCGAGATCCAACGGATTCAAAATCAGACTGCAGAGTCCAAGGGAGAATTTGAACAGACCATTATAAATGCTGGTGTTTCCAAGGAAGAACTGGATGAGTCTATTCAGACTGCTAGTGAGACTAAGACAGCACTGGACAAGTCGGTGGAGCTAGCCGGAACTGCAAAGACAGAGTTGGACACGTCCATCCGGGAAACAGGAACTGCCAAGACTGCATTAGATGAGTCTACAGAGACGGCAGGAACGGTTCAGGAGACTCTGAGTGCGACTGTGAATCAAGCGGGTGCATTGGACACTTTTCTTGGTGAGAAGATTAAAACTGGGACACAGCTCAAGACAGACCTTGTAGCATCTGGCGAGAAAGCGGTCCAAGATATTCAGGCAGCCGGAAGTGAGCAGCTGGGTAAGATGCAGGCAGTAGCAGAAGCGTTCACAGACGATCGGGAGCAGATTGCGACCAATAAAAAGGATATTGGTTCACTAAAGGAAGATATAGGAAATAAAGCTCCTGCAATAATAAAAAAAGCATCAGGAAAAACTATCATTATAAATGATTCTTCGAACCTTCCAATAAAGATATTGTCTGGAACAGGAAAAATCATAATTACAGGGAAGAATATTCTTAATGTTAAAAAGAAAAATGAATTCATTCCATTTGAAGCAAAAGCTGGTACGCTATTTACACTTATCACCAACGGAGAATTGAGTGAAGGTGGGAATATCCTGTTTATAGATGAAAATGATGAACGCGTATGGTTTGCTATCGATAAAGGAAAGACAAGAGTTTCTGCAAAAATTGGTAGAAATGTAAAAGGATATAAGAATTTGCTTAGTACAAAAGAGGGACTGAAATACTGTTTTTCTGTTGGGGAAAATGATGAATATGAAGAGTATGTGGAGCAAGTAATCACCGCTCCAGTTGATAGCGAGCAATTAAAGGCAATTCACACAAATTACCCTACAACCATGCTGACATCAGAAAACGAAATATCTGTTGAGTATGTAGCGGATACGGAAGCATATATCGGAAAGAGAATTAAAGAAGAGAATCAATCCCTGCAAAAACAAATCCTCGAAATTCAAAACGCTTTAATTAGTCAGAAAATTTCGGGGGTATAATCCAAGTTAAAAACAGTGCAAAGTTGCCGATTCAGAATCTAAGAGTATTCGGCGTTGGAGCAGAAATCTGGAAAGAAATCATGCAGTAAACTAAAGGGGAGCAACGTTTAATTGACTAAATACCGATTGGACGCACGAACATGAATGGAGAATAACTGAAAATGTCAGTTTGAAAAAGTATCCATTCTATATTATTGTGAAATCGAATGTATACAAGGAAATATTGTTGAATGAGCCAAAAGTACAGGAAGCTATTAAACACACACGAGGAATTATAGTTTTTGAAAATGAGGTATCGAAAAACATCGAACTCTCCTGAAAATCTCTTAACCATTACATTATTTGATAAAATGAAATAAAAAATTCAAGTGAGGTAATGAAATGGAGAAATGTGAATTTTGTAGCAGAAAGGTACTCTTTGGCAAAAAGGATATGAGCAATCTGTTGGGAGCACGTCCGGTGGTACTTGCTAAAGGAGATCCGGTAAAGCGGTTGGAGTTGTGGCTGTTTGGTGGCGAAGTGGACGAACAAAGTGTACTGCATATTGGGATATCTGATTACGGCGGTGAAGAAAACATGATGGAAATGAATATACCGATTAACTACTGTCCGAGATGTGGCAAGAAATTATAACAGAATAACAGACAAAAGGCAGACTCTTCGGAGCTGTCTTTTTTAATGGAGAAAATATGGATATCAGAGCGAGACCGAGAGGTCTTATTTTTGTACGCAAAATTAAGAAAGAGAGACAGATGCAGTGAAAGAATTTTTGATGCAGACATATACGCTGATTCTTCCTATTGTGTTAGGTTATATCATCTGGCTGTTGAAGAACCAGAAGCATTACAGAGATGCAAACAGCAAGGGAACGATGATTCTCTTAAAAGTAAAATTGTTTGAGTACCATGATAAATATATGGAACTTGGTTCTATCCCACCTTACGCATTTGAAAATTTTTGTGATATGTACGAATCGTATCACGAATTAGGCGGGAACGGAACTGGAACAAAGATGTATGAAGAGATTAAAGACCTTCATCTAAACAAGAAAAAAGGAGATTGATATTATGGAACAGATTATGAATTATGTAAAACCAGAGCTTGTTGTCGTGGCAGTTGTCCTGTATTTTATCGGAATCGGACTAAAAAAATCTGAAACCGTAGCGGACAAATACATTCCGGCAATCCTTGGAGTTGTTGGAGTTGTAATTTGCGGAATCTATGTTGTTGCAACTTGCGACCTTAAAGGTACACAAAATATCGCAATGGCAATTTTCACAGCAATTGTTCAGGGCATTCTGGTTGCGGGACTTAGTAATTATGTAAACCAGGTGTTTAAACAGTTAAATAAAGCTGAGTAGACAGCACAAAGACGGAAAGGAGAGATACTATGGCACATTTATATGTTATAGCCGGTCATGGTGCCGGTGATTGCGGAGCAGTAGGATATGGATATACGGAGGCAGAGCGTGTACGTGCGCTCGCTTCCAGATTATCAGCATTAGGCGGTGGAAATGTCACGGTCGCAGATATGAACCGGAACTGGTACGCAGACAATGGAATCATGAGCCTTAATATTCCGAAAGATTGGCAGATTCTGGAATTACACATGGACAGCAATGTTCCGTCTGTAAAAGGCGGTCATGTAATTATTGAGGAGGGCTATAGTCCAGACAAATACGACACGGCACTGGCTAACTTTATCAGTTCATTCTTTCCAGGACGTGCCGAAAAAATCAAACCGAGAGATGACCTTGCAAATCCGTGGAGAGCAGCACAGAGGGGCTACAGCTACAGACTACTGGAAAATGGCTTCATTACCAATTCTGGCGATCTGAATAAATTCAACGGTCAGATGGATGATCTGGCAAGAGGTATCCTTAATGCATTCGGCATCGCTACGGCATCTCCGGCAAAAGAGGATTCTGACGGTAAGGTAACATCTGGTGGAACATCTCAGGACTCCGTACAGCATTACGGTAAGGTATCCTACCAGTCACATATCCGTGATATCGGATGGGCGTGCTGGCAGTCTGATGGTCGTATGTCAGGAACGACAGGACAGAATCGGAGAATCGAAGCGTTCCGACTTATTCCTGTCGGAGAAACAGACGTAATAGTGCATATCAAGGATGTGGGCGATAAGGAATACAAGAATATCTCCAAAGATACAATCATTGGTACTACAGGACAGAACAAGCGTATCGAAGCAATCAAGATTACCGGCAAGGATACGTCATATATTTACAGAGTCCACCAGAAAAATATCGGATGGACAGATTGGACATTCAACGGAAACTGGGCTGGAACAAAAGGGAAAGGGTTGCAAATTGAAGCGATCGAGATCATGGCTGCTAAATTTCTTGTCAATCCACACGTCCAGAACAGAGGCTGGTTAGGAGAGAGAGCTTGCGAGAATATCATTGGTATTACAGGACATAACCTTAGATTAGAAGCATTTAAGATTGATCCACTTGGCATGACAATTAAAGCAAAAGCTCATATTGAGGGTATCGGCTGGAAAGATTATGGCACGGTCACAAAAGACACGGTAATCGGTACCACAGGACAGAATAAGCGTATCGAGTGCTTGTGCTTTGACGGAGATTTTGAGTATCGAGTGCATGTTAAAAACTCCGGTTGGACAGACTGGACAAAAGCTGATGGTGTTTCTACACTTGGTACAGTTGGTCAGGCATTAAGAATTGAAGCTATTCAGTTTAGATAAACGGATAGTTGAGAAGCTATTCAACCCGAATTTAATTTACACAGGACAGAGATTACGGGTGAAATAAATCGCGGTTGACAGCACCAAACATGAGGACTTATAATTCCTTTAAAATAAGAAGAAATAACTTTATCGGTTGTGACAAAATGGTTGACCCAATGGGGTTCTAAAGCACTTGGTGATCAGGGGTATTCTCCGTCAGAAATCCTCCGCTATTATTACGGAGATGATATTTACATCAATACCGCTGAAGAAATTTCAGGCATTCCGTCTTCATGGCCAGGGTATACCCTTTCACAGGGCTCTTCTGGTACAAAAGTCCGGCAAATGCAGGAACAGCTAAATGTCATTGCCGGTGCATACCCGGCAATTCCGAAAATCACAGTTGACGGTATTTATGGTCCGGCAACAGCATCGTCTGTCAGAAAATTCCAGTCGGTGTTCGGGCTTCCGGTAACCGGAACTGTTGATTACCGTACATGGTATAAAATTTCCGAAATTTATGTAGGTGTATCCAGAATTGCAGAATTGTCCTGACTTGGATTTTATATTATGATCTAAGTTTTCTCCCAAAGTCTGCTTTTATGCAAGGAATACCAAATGTGTCATGCTTCAGTTTAAAATGTTTCATACTCATCTGGCGCAGATTGCTGTAAAATAAAAAATGCTAAAATTAACAAAACCTCCCAGTGTAATCTGAATTTATTCTCCATATACTAGGAGCGTAACACAAAACAAAATGTTACAAAAAAGGAGGAAATGAATATGGCAAGTCGTTCATCAAACAGAGCAGCCGTGCCAGAAGCAAAAGGTGCACTGGACAAATTTAAATACGAGGTTGCAAGTGAACTGGGAGTACCGTTATCAGACGGGTACAACGGAGACTTAACTTCAAGACAGAACGGATCTGTCGGAGGTTATATGGTCAAGAAAATGATCGAAGAACAGGAAAAACAGATGTCCGGTCGATAGGGACAGTCAGTGAAGGTATCACAGGCATTTCTGCCGGATACAAAAAGGGAATGTCTGATAAACAGGCACTCCCTTTTTCTCTGATCACTAAGCTGGAAATCGGACTTGAACCGACGACCCCTTCATTACGAGTGAAGTGCTCTACCGACTGAGCTATTCCAGCATTCGTACTGCTTTCGCAGTCACGAATTATATTATATCAAATTTTTGAATAAAAGCAACTCTTTTTTAAAAAAATTACACTTTAAAATAAACATAAAAAATAGGTATTGAAATCTGTAACCAGATATGGTAAACTTTTTACAATTTGAGAAAGTGTGGGCGCTCTGGAATTGAAAAGACTCCAAGAGTGCCCCTTTTTTGAGAATAAAAGAGTATTACGAAGGGATAAGGTGAACATATGAAAGCGTTTCTAATTTTAGAAGACGGAACTGTGTTTGAAGGCACAAGCATCGGCTCAACAAAAGATATGATTAGTGAGATTGTATTCAATACTTCAATGACTGGATACTTAGAGGTGCTGACAGACCCTTCTTACGCCGGACAGGCCGTTGTCATGACATATCCGCTGATCGGAAACTATGGTATTACACCGGATATGGAGTCCAAGAAGGCGTGGCCGGATGGTTATATTGTAAGAGAATTGTCCAGAATGCCAAGCAACTTCCGTTGTGAAGGTACAATTCAGGATTTCCTGAAAGAACAGGATATTCCGGGAATTGCAGGAATTGATACCAGAGCACTTACCAAAATCCTCCGCGAAAAGGGTACAATGAATGGTATGATCACAACGAATGAAAATTACAATCTGGACGAGGTACTTCCGAAACTTCATGCATACAAAGTAGGAGATGTAGTTTCCAAAGTAACTTGCAGTGAAAAATATGTCTTAGAAGGCAATGGACCAAAAGTTGCATTGATGGACTTTGGTGCTAAGAACAACATTGCAAGGTCTTTAAATGATCGTGGATGTGAAGTTACCGTTTACCCGGCAAATACACCTGCAGAAGAGATCATTTCCGCAAATCCGGACGGTATCATGCTGTCGAACGGACCTGGCGATCCGGCGGATTGCACTTCCATTATTAAAGAAATCAGAAAATTATACGATTCAGAGATCCCAATCTTTGCAATCTGTCTGGGACATCAGCTGATGGCACTCGCCAACGGTGGTAAGACCTATAAGTTGAAATACGGACACAGGGGCGGAAACCATCCGGTAAAAGATCTGCAGACAGGAAGAGTTTATATTTCTTCCCAGAACCATGGTTATGCTGTAGATGCTGATAGCATTCCGGAAAGCGTTGCAGTACCTGCATTTGTGAACGTAAATGACAATACAAACGAAGGAATGTCATACGTTGGAAAGAATATTTTCACAGTACAGTTCCATCCGGAAGCTTGCCCGGGACCACAGGATTCTGGTTACTTGTTTGACAGATTTATGGATATGATGGGAGGAACAAAATAATGCCAAGAAATAAAGACATAAAGAAAGTATTAGTTATTGGTTCCGGTCCAATCGTAATCGGACAGGCAGCAGAATTTGACTATGCCGGAACACAGGCATGCCGTTCACTGAAGGAAGAAGGACTTGAAGTTGTACTTCTGAATTCGAACCCGGCAACGATCATGACGGACAAAGATATTGCAGACCGCGTTTATATCGAACCACTTACGGTAGAAGTTGTAGAACAGCTGATCCTTAAAGAAAAACCGGACAGCGTACTTCCTACCCTTGGAGGCCAGGCCGGACTGAACCTTGCAATGGAACTGGAAGAAGCAGGATTCCTTAAGGAACATAATGTGAGACTGATCGGTACAACGGCGGAAACCATCAAGAAAGCAGAAGACCGTCTGGAATTTAAAGATACCATGGAAAAGATCGGTGAGCCGGTTGCAGCTTCGCTGGTCGTTGAAAATATAGAAGATGGTGTTGCGTTTGCAGATAAGATCGGATATCCTGTTGTTCTTCGTCCGGCATATACCCTCGGCGGAAGCGGTGGTGGTATCGCACATGATCAGGAACAATTGGAAGAAATCCTTGAGAACGGACTCCGTCTGTCACGTGTAGGACAGGTTCTTGTAGAGCGCTGCATTGCAGGATGGAAAGAAATCGAGTACGAAGTAATGCGAGACAGTGCCGGAAACTGTATTACTGTATGTAATATGGAAAATATTGATCCGGTCGGAGTTCATACCGGTGACAGTATCGTTGTTGCACCTTCCCAGACTCTTGGAGATAAAGAATATCAGATGCTGCGTACTTCGGCACTGAATATCATTACAGAACTGAATATTACTGGTGGATGTAACGTACAATACGCATTACATCCAGACTCTTTTGAATATTGTGTAATTGAGGTAAACCCGCGTGTAAGCCGTTCTTCTGCACTGGCTTCCAAAGCGACAGGATACCCGATCGCAAAAGTTGCTGCAAAGATTGCCCTTGGATATACACTGGACGAGATCAAGAATGCAGTTACAAAGAAAACTTATGCAAGCTTCGAGCCAATGCTTGACTACTGTGTTGTTAAGATGCCGAGACTTCCGTTCGATAAATTTATCAGTGCAAAGAGAACGTTGACGACACAGATGAAAGCTACCGGAGAAGTTATGAGTATTTGCGATAACTTTGAAGGAGCTCTTATGAAAGCAATCCGTTCTCTGGAGCAGCATGTAGACTGCCTGCTTTCTTATGATTTCTCAGCACTTTCCAAAGAAGAAATTCTGGAAAAACTGGAAATCGTAGATGACCGCAGAATCTGGATGATCGCAGAAGCACTCCGCAAAGGAATCTCTTATGACGAGATCCATGCGATCACAAAGATCGACAAATGGTTCATCGACAAGATTGCGATCCTTGTTGAGATGGAACAGGCTCTGAAGACACAGGAACTCACACCGGAACTTCTGAAAGAAGCAAAACGTATTGAATTCCCGGATAATGTTATTGCACGACTGACCGGAAAAGATGAGAGAGAAATCCACGATATGCGTCATGCAAACGGAATCGTTGCAGCATACAAGATGGTTGATACCTGTGCGGCTGAGTTCGCGGCAGAGACCCCATATTATTATTCTGTATTCGGAAGCCAGAACGAAGTAGAAGAGACTTCCGGCAAAAAGAAAGTTCTAGTACTTGGATCAGGACCGATCCGTATCGGACAGGGTATCGAGTTCGACTTCTGTTCTGTACATTGTACATGGGCATTTGCCAAAGAAGGATATGAGACGATTATTGTAAATAACAACCCTGAGACAGTAAGTACAGACTTCGATATCGCTGACAAGCTGTATTTCGAGCCTCTGACACCGGAAGATGTAGAAAGTATCGTAGATCTGGAAAAACCGGACGGAGCAGTTGTACAGTTCGGTGGACAGACAGCGATCAAGCTGACAGAATCTCTTATGAAGATGGGCGTTCCAATCCTTGGAACATCTGCTGAAAATGTAGATGCAGCCGAAGACCGTGAGCTGTTTGATGAGATTCTTGAGCAGTGCGAGATCCCAAGACCGACAGGTGGAACTGTATTTACAGCAGAAGAAGCGAAGAAAGTTGCAAACAGACTGGGTTATCCGGTACTGGTAAGACCTTCTTACGTACTTGGCGGACAGGGAATGCAGATTGCGATCAATGATCACGATATTGATGAGTTCATCGGAATCATCAACCGTATCGCACAGGATCATCCAATCCTGGTTGATAAATATTTACAGGGTAAAGAGATTGAGGTAGATGCCGTATGCGACGGTGAAGATATCCTGATTCCAGGTATCATGGAGCATATCGAGCGTGCCGGAATCCATTCCGGAGACAGTATCTCTGTATATCCTGCACAGAGCATCTCTCAGAAGACAAAAGAGACGATTGCCGAATATACAAGAAGACTTGCAAAATCCTTACATGTAATCGGACTGATTAACATCCAGTTCATCGTATGTGGAGAAGATGTATATGTAATCGAAGTTAACCCTCGTTCCAGCCGTACTGTTCCATACATCAGTAAGGTAACAGGTATTCCGATCGTACCACTTGCAACAAAAGTGATCATCGGACACAAGATCAAAGAACTTGGTTATACACCTGGATTACAGCCGGAAGCAGATTATTTTGCAATCAAGATGCCGGTATTCTCATTTGAGAAGATCCGCGGTGCTGATATCAGCCTTGGACCTGAGATGAAGTCTACCGGAGAGTGTCTGGGAATTGCCAAGACATTTGATGAGGCTCTTTATAAAGCATTCATCGGTGCTGGAGTCAAACTTCCAAAACACAAGAACATGATTATGACAGTTCGTGATGAAGATAAGGAAGAAGCAGTAGAGATCGGACGCAGATTCGAGAAGATCGGTTACAAGATCTTTGCTACAGAAGGAACTGCCAAGGTCCTGACAGATGCAGGCGTGAAAGCGATGACAGTCAATAAGATTGAGCAGGAATCTCCGAACCTTATGGATCTGATCCTCGGACATAAGATCGACCTGGTTATCGACACACCTCCGCAGGGAGCTGATCACTCAAGAGACGGATTCGTGATCCGTAGAAATGCGATCGAGACAGGTGTCAATGTACTGACAGCAATCGATACAGCAAAAGCTCTGATCACCAGTCTTGAGAATACAGATATCCAGAAACTGACACTGATCGACATTGCTAAGATCAAATAGAGTTTGGACAATCGGATTTTGCGTAAATGAATTTTATGTAACAGAATTTGAATAATTAATATTTGTAATGTTTGTAAAAACATAAATAAAAAGTGGCATACAGCATGATTATTTTGCAGTATGCTGCTTTTTTGTTGCCAAACATTAAAATATGTGATTATTTACATCATGTAATACGTTCTATATACAGGGGACGCCCTCAGGAGGAAGAATTTTGACGCGTGAAAATCGGCAGTGGATATTACTGGACACCGTATATTATCATGATTGCGGCAGTAATCTGTATCCCGGTATTTTTAATTGTAACAGTAGTAAGCTATTGTAAAAGAGAAGCTTAAGGAGCAGAGAAATAACGGAGAAAAATGAACGCTAAAAATAAGAAAAAAGAGTAGCATAATCTGCGGACTTTAAAAAGTAAATAAAAAAGTTGACAAAACGAGACATACATGATATGATACCAATCGTTGCTTGTAACAAATTTGTAATATTTGTAATAAAGTTGCAAAAAAATGAATATACTTTATTAAAAGAAATGTAAATCATTGCAACAAAATCAGGAGGGTATTTATATTATGTTAAAAGCGAAGAGACTGAAATCGATGTTCGTGCTGTATTCAGCATGCGCAGTAATGGCAACTGGTTTTACCAGTCAGGCAGCCTCTGAACAGCCGGAAGTAACAACAATCACAGAAACAAAAGGGGAAAATACGAATACACACACTGCTGTACAGGCGATATCACAGAATATCGTGGCATCTGCGCAGGAAATGACGGATGCAAGCCAGCAGGTAATTGCAGACAATATAGCGAAAAAAGAAGAGGAAGAACGCCTCGCAAGAGAAAAGGCAGAGCAGGAAGCAAAAGAAAAAGCAGAACGCGAAGCAAGAGAAGCATACGTAAGAGCCAATCAGGAACTGCTTGCATCCATCATCTACTGCGAAGCAGGAAACCAGCCGTATGAAGGACAGGTTGCCGTCGGTGCGGTGATCATGAACCGTGTAAAGAGTGGAAGTTATCCGAATTCCATCGAAGAAGTCATCTATCAGTCCGGGCAGTTCGGACCGGCAGCGACCGGATGGCTGAACAGAGTGAGAAGTTCAAAGGGATATTCACAGACAGCTCTGCAGGCTGCTGTAGATGCGTTGAATGGCTCGAATCCGATTGGAAACTGTCTGTATTTTGATCAAGGCGGTGCCGGAATGAAGATCGGGGCACATTATTTCCACTAACATTTGTAGAAATAATATAGAAAGAAATGTATATGGAATGGAGCCGGAGTTCTTCAGAAATTCGAAAGAAATCTTAAGAAAGCCGGAATTGACAATTGCATGACAAATGTATTACGATAAGAGGGCAAAAGTGTTAAACTTTTGTCCTTTTTGTCACCGCGCATTAGAAAAGATGACGATGGTAACTTACGCAGATAAGGACAGAGTTTGAAGTATGGGGAGAAGAAAGATTGTATAAGATTTTAATCGTGGAAGATGATGAAACAATAGCAGGCGGACTGAAAAACCATTTGGAAAAATGGAATTATCAGGCAGAATGTATGACAGATTTTAAAGACGTAATGGGAAAATTCGTGGAATTTGAGCCGCAGCTTGTGTTATTGGACATTGTGCTTCCATTTTTTAATGGATTTCACTGGTGTCAGGAGATCCGGAAAATATCGAAGGTGCCGATCATCTTCCTGTCATCGGCAAATGACAATATGAATATTGTGATGGCAATGAATATGGGCGGCGACGAATTCATCGAGAAACCGTTTGACCTGAATGTGGTAACGGCAAAGGTGCAGGCCGTGTTAAGAAGAACCTATGAATTCCGTGGAACGGCAGATGTCATGGAGTGGAACGGTGCGATCCTGAATCTGGCAGATGCGACAGTTCTGTATCAGGACCAGAAACTGGAACTGAGCAAGAACGAATTCAAGATTCTGCAGATACTTCTGGAAAATACAGGGAAGATCGTAAGCCGTGAAAGTATTATGACGAGACTCTGGGACAGCAATGAATTTATTGATGACAATACACTGACGGTCAATGTGGCAAGACTTCGTAAAAAAATGGAACAGATTGGCCTTGGCGGAAAGATCATCACAAAAAAAGGAATAGGATATATGGTGGAGGCATGAAACTGTTAATAGCATTTTTTAAAGATAAAACAAGAGAGATCAGCCTTTATGCCGGAACGGTCGGAATATTTATTGTTGTAGCATTTCTTTATAATATCAGGATGGATGCGCTGAAATATGCACTGCTGCTGGTGATATTGTGGTTGCTCCTTTATGTAATAACGGAATATCATCGCTTCCGGAAGAAGCATCTTCTGCTGGAACGGTTTAAGAAGAGCACGCAGGAGTGCACAAAAGAACTTCCAGAGTGCAGGAATCTTCTGGAACTGGATTATCAGGAATTACTGGGAATCTTTGACGAAAAGATTCTGGAGTTGAAATCAGAGGCAAGAATCAAAGGCCAGGACTTAAGTGATTATTATGGTATGTGGGTGCATCAGATCAAGACACCTATCGCTGCGATGCACATATTGCTGCAATCGGTGGAAGATGAAAATCCGGCACTGCCGGAATTAAAAGAGATGAAGATGGAACTTTTTAAAATGGAACAGTATGTGGAGATGGTGCTGATGTATCTCCGCATGGAAGATATGTCCGGGGATCTGCAGTTTGAGAAGGTATCTTTAGATAAGATTCTGAAACAATCTGTCCGGAAATATTCTCAGATGTTTATTCTTCAGAAGATCCGTCTGGATTACCGGCCGGTGGAACGAATAGTTCTTACAGATGAAAAATGGCTGGAGTTTGTGACAGAACAGATTCTGTCTAATGCTTTGAAATACACAAAGAATGGCGGCGAGATCAGAATCTGTCTGGAAGAAAAAAGAGGACGGGAGTGTCTGGTGATCGAGGATAATGGAATCGGTATTCAGGCAGAAGATCTTCCTAGAGTATTTGAAAAAGGGTTTACCGGATATAATGGAAGAGCAGATAAGAAGTCTACCGGGATTGGACTGTATCTTTGCAAAAAGATCATGGATAAGATGGGACATAAGATATGGATTGATTCAGAGGTGGGAAAAGGAACCCGTGTATATCTGGAACTGACAAGGAAAGAATGGAATCCGGAATAACGATCAGACAAAAAGAGAAAACCTTACAGGAATGTAAGATGATCTCTCGGAATCTTGAGTGATCATGCCAGCAAAACTCTGGCATTGAACTTT
>ERZ773162.594-NODE-594-length-41139-cov-4.449469_pt1 | contig 41139 bp, 45 predicted proteins | sample MGYA00511113_ERZ773162 | MGnify/ENA primary metagenome ERZ773162 (study PRJEB29015, sample SAMEA2737807) | human gut metagenome | biome: human gut; feature: human-associated habitat; material: faeces | place: China | collected 2012 ... | reverse complement strand
TTGCATGTGTTAAGCACGCCGCCAGCGTTCATCCTGAGCCAGGATCAAACTCTCGATTAAAGTTTGTTCCGTTCAGAACAACACTTGGCTGTTCTATCCGTTACTGTTTCTAGGTTGCTTTGACTTATATAAGTTAAAGCTGTTCGTTTAAAAATTTTCAAAAGAATTTTCGAAGATTTTCAAAGCACTATTTAATTATCAAGGTTCATGTTTTCAACTCGCCGTCTCACTGACAGCTTGTTTACTTTATCATATTCAGAAGACTTTGTCAACAACTTTTTTTCATTGTTTTTTGTCTTTCTTTTTATGATTGCTTACCGTTTCTCGCGGTCAGCTTGTTTATCTTATCATCAGAGCATATAATTGTCAATATGTTTTTTAATTTTTTTATCTACTATTTTCGTTCACTTTTTATGTGCTCCGGATCCGCAAAAATACCTTCTTATATATGAAACATCAAAAGCATTCCAACCAGCAACAGCAGATTATTATTGTACAACTCCGAGAGCCATACACTCTGATTGATTATCTTATAGGCTGCGCCTCCCCAGGAAGTATAACTGAAGATCGCAACGATCAGAAACAAGATCCACAGAACCAGCATCTGCTGCAGCAATCCAAATGCTGCACCTGCCAGACGATTCAGAAAACTTAAGCCCGGAACTTTTGTAAGCAAACGCAAAGATGACATAGCTGTACGCAGGATCAGCCGCACCACCACATAGGTAGCAACCAGCGAAATCACTCTGGCTGCCAGGATCCGTACATATTCTTCTGCCTGATCCTGAAATCCGCTGAGCATGACCAGACGGTACAGATCATTATCTACACTGATGTTGTCCAGATTCAGAAATGACGGCAGGATCTGGCGCAAAAAATTCTCCACATAAGGAGAGATCAGATACACAAGAAAAAGGGAGCCTACGGTGAAGAGAAGGGATGCCCCCTTTTTCACCAGCCCCTTTCGGTAACCATCCAGCAGGCCGAATCCCAAAAACAGAAAGCCTGCCAGATCAGCAATATTTACAATATCCATCAATTGATTTCCTCCCCTATTTCAGACGAATCTGATCGGTTCTTCCCGCATGCAGCACCATATAGCGGTTATTTCCTGACAGGGTGTATAGATCTGATATGGATTCCTCAAAGGTTCCTTCAAAAAAGATATTTCCTGCATGATTCATCATCGTATATTCAAAGTCGTTGTAGATCAGTATATTATTTCCGGAGAATTTGAGGGACGTGTAGTCCTGGTCGAACTCGGTCCGAAATTCCTGTTTTCCCTGCATATTGTATACTTGAAGTGCATAGGATTTCTCTTCTCCTTCCGTGACCACACCTACATATTTACTGGATGAGAAGATGCTCAGGATCTTCTGCTCGATGGTCACATCCGCAGTCTCTTCCGGTATCTGCGTTCCCTCAAAGAACAGCAGTTCACCCACTCCTGCAAAGAAGCAGTGGGTACTGTCCGTATACTGTACATCCGGCATAACCGTTCCCTGCAGGATCTTCGAGGCCACCAGATGATCTTCGTAGTTTTCTCCTACAGAGTCGAAATTATAAAATGCCACGCAGCTGCTGATGGAACCATTCTGCACCTGCAAAAAGCTCACAGCCAGTTTTGTCGCATCAGCACTGAGGGCAATACGCAGCGGATAACCGGTCTCACTCAGTTCAAATTTGGATTCCACGATCTGAGAACCATCTTTTGCGTAGAGATTGACTCTGCTGGTATCACCGTCTTCCAGAAGGACCGCCAGAACTCCCTGCTGAGATACGGATATCTGGCGAATCGGAAGCAGCGTCTGTACCTGTCCCTGCATACCTGTCTGGTTAAAGATCATCACATCTGTACCATTTCTGTCTGCGATGGCAAGGCTATCCTGACACACATTGATCACCGGATCCTGCATATTATAAGTCTGACTCCATACCAGATTATTTTCTGAATCCACGCAAGAGATTCCATCCTTGCTGTATTTGATCACACAAGAGAGAAACTCTGTGTATTTTGTTGTAATCGTATCTGCTCTGTCAAAACTGCGGACCACTTCGCAGGTGGTATATGAACGATGGTCCAGACTGATTTTGATCCCATACAGGCACAATCCGATAATAGCGATCACAGCCACGACCATTCCAGCCGTTTTCAGCTTATGCTGACGGAGATTTTTCTCATAGGACATCATATCCTGATCCACATTGTTTTTCTTTACCAACTGTATATTCATAGATGAATTCCAATCTTTCATTTTCTAATGTGGACATTATAGCACCATCTTTTATGGAAGTAAAAGGATTTGTCCGGCATAAATACGATCACCATCATCCAGACCATTTAACGCGCAGATCTCACCAACTTTTGTCTCGTCTCCATACCAGTTCCTGCAAATACCCAGAAGAGTGTCACCTTTTCTGACTTCATAGCTCTGCGGTTCTGTCGCATTTTCTCCAGAAGATGTATTTTCCGGTTCTTCCGCCGTATCTTCTTCTGTGTTTTCAGCAGCAATTTCATCCGCAGTGCCTTCCCCATCATCCCCGGCCGCTTCCGCAGCGTCCTCATTGCTTCTGGCATCCCCCAGTTCTTCTGCTGCAATACCAGCGGCTTCCTGGTTCGCCAGTGCTTCCTGATTCTCTTCTGTCGCCTGTTGTTCCAGTGTATCCTGATTCTGCTCTACACTTTCCTGATCCAATGTCTGCGAGATCTGATGGATCGCTGTCTCCATATTGGTCATCCGATCATAATTGTTCATCATAGTCACACCGATCACCAGGATCACCAGCACCAGAAAGGTGCTTGCCGTATAGAGAAATGTCAGCATTTTTTTCTGACTGTTCTGTTCCTTTTTCTCCATCATGACGCTTCTGAACTTCGCGGCCGCCCGGTCTCTTAAAATCCCTTCCGGTTCAATCCCCGCTCCGCCTCTCTGCTCACTCATGTATGCCTGCATAGTGTCATTCTTTTCATAATAAATATAATAACCAGGGGCAGCAGTCAGACCCACATCTGATTTTATGAAAAAATCTGCATCATTTTCCATCACATCCATCAAAAACAACACATGCTTGTCCGATGGAAAATGTTTTTCATGAAGTGTACGTAGTTCCTCTGTCAGCTGTACCGGGAATCCAGGATTGGACAGAAACCACCCCACAACCTCCAGTCCCGAAAACCACTGCTGCACCTCTGCAAATACATCCCGCCACTGCTCATTTGTAAACCACTTCTTCTGATCCTGTCCCATATCCGCTTCTACCGCTGCCTGAATACAGATTCGTCCGTCTTCCGCATTTCCCAGAAGAACAGCTGTCTTCATGCAGGTCAGATTCTGCTCTGCCATCTGATGCAGATAGGTATATGCATAATCCTCGATCAGAATTCTCGTACTGCTTCCCGGCTCCCCGATCTGCCGCACATTCTTCGGCAGTTTCCAGATATCTTTTTCTTTTTTATTTTCTGTCAGTTCCATCATGATTTCCCTCCACTTTCCTAACATCCTAGCATATAGCAGAGGGCTATTTTGACGAAACGGCAGTCAATAACCGCCTTTGTCATCGACAAAAAAAGACCAAAGCAACCACATTCTGGTCACTCTGGTCTGAGCATTTCTCTTATACAAACTTATAGATGGTCACACTATGATAAGCTTCTCCCGCTTCAACCACTGGCTGCAGAAACGAAGGAATGTTAATGCTATTTGGAAAATACTGCGTTTCCAGGCACAGTGCACAGCGTTTTCCATAGGAAGCACCGTCCTTACCTGTTTGCGGATCGATAAAATTGCCTGCATAGAACTGCACTCCCGGAAGATCGGTATATACTTCCATGGTCCGTCCGGCCTTCTCGTCTTCCACCTGGGCAAATTTCTGTACTTTTCCAAATTCCGTATTCAGCACCCAGTTATGATCGTAACCACCAGCCAGTGTAAGCTGCGGCCACGCATCATCAATATGATCCCCCACTCTTCTGGCAGTTCGGAAGTCCATTGGTGTTCCTTCTACCGGAATCACTTTTCCAGTACAGATAGAACCTTGCCCAAGTTCTGTAAATGCATCTGCATCAATCATCATCTTTTCATCACAGATACTGCCGGCATCATGTCCTGCCAGATTAAAATAACTGTGATTGGTCATGTTGATTATCGTCTTCTTGTCGCTGACACCGTCATAACTGATCTGAAGACTGTTATCATCTTTCAGGGTGTAGGTAACAGATATCTTCAGATTCCCAGGAAAGCCATTTTCGCCATCGGGACTGTTGTAAGAAAATACAACTGCATTTTCTCCATCTTTCATATCTGCATTCCACAGAACCTTATGGAATCCATGACAAAAATCAGAATGAAGATTATTTTCATTTTCATTGGCTGTCAGATGATATGTCACACCATCAATCTGAAAAGCAGCTCCGCCAATGCGGTTCGCACTTCTTCCCACCGTAGAACCAAAAAAATTCGGATTCTCCTCATACTGTTCCAGATGATCAAAACCCAGAACCACGTCTGCCTTTTCTCCATCTTTGTTCGGAACGATCAATTTTACCAGAATTGCCCCAAAATCAGATACAACTGCTTCCATACCATTTTTATTGATTATAGTATATAAAGAAGCCTTTCTGCCATCTCTTGTTACCCCAAAATCAGTTTTACTGACTCCCATGAATCTTCCTCCTTACAGCTCCACGCGGCCTTCCAGCGCACGAAGCAAAGTCACTTCATCAATATACTCCAGATCTCCGCCCACCGGCACCCCGCTGGCGATACGACTCACCTTGATCCCGGTCGGCTTCACCAGCTTACTGATATACATGGCTGTGGTCTCGCCTTCCAGGCTGGAATTGGTTGCGATGATCACTTCATCCACATCCTTTTCCAGCCGGTGCATCAGTTCCTTCAGACGAATATCGGAAGGTCCGATTCCCAGCATGGGTGATATTGCTCCATGAAGCACATGATAAACTCCTTCATATTTTCCTGTCTTCTCATAAGCGCTCATATCCCGCGGATTCTCCACCACCATAATGACTTTGTGGTTTCTCTGAGGATTGGCGCAGATAGGGCATAATTCCTTGTCTGTCAATGTCAGACATTCTTTACAATAGCGGATGGTTTTCTTCGCTTTTACGATGCTGTCTGCCAGCTTCTCCACCCGTTCTTCCGGCATATCAATAATATGAAATGCCAGTCGCTGTGCGGTCTTTGCTCCGATACCCGGCAAAGAAGCCAGTTGTTCTACCAACTGGCTGATCTGACTGCTGTAATATTCCATCAGAGACCAAATCCTCCCAGCCCTCCGGTAAGCTTGGCCATATTTGCTGCTGATGCTTCGTCTGCTTTGCGCAGTGCCTCATTGACCGCTGCCATGATCACATCTTCCAGCATCTCTACATCATCCGGATCAACTGCTTCCGGATCAAGTTTCACTTTTGTCACTTCTTTTTTACCGGTTACAGTCACTTCTACTGCTCCGCCGCCTGCGGTTGCTGTAAATTCTGCTGTCTCCAGCTCTTTTGCACTCTCTTCCATCTGACGCTGCATTCTCTGTGCCTGTTTCATCAGATTACTCATGTTTCCCGGCATTCCGCCTCCTGGAAATCCACCTCTTTTTGCCATGTTTCTATCCTCCTGTTTTCTATGGTTCAATGTCAATATCCATATCTATAAACCCTGACAGATCCGTCACAGGTTCCTGCGGTCTTGGATCTGTATGGGGTGTATGAATCTGTACTTTCATGCGGACCTTAAGTTCTCTTTCAATCATTTTCTCCACGCTGTCCGCCAGCTCCTGTTCATCCACCGGCAGTTCTCTTGCCAGAATGATCTGTACACCGGTTCCATCCGGCAGTTCTCGCAAAACCGCATCCTTCAACTGCTGGCTTTGCATTCCACCCATCTTTCTGCGAAGTTCCTGAAAGCGGTCCACAAACATCCGCACATCTGTAGATAAAGCTTCTCTTGGGAGCTTTTCCCGGCTACGGGACTCTGTCTCCTGCCGGAACTGTGCCGATCCTGATTCCGCCGCCGCCATCATGGGAATCCCTTTTTCCATCTGCTGTTCCAGCACACGGATCCTCTGCAAAATAGAATCATAGTTCTGTTCCATTGCCGGACGACACAGCTTAATCATGGCCAGTTCCACAAGCACACGCTTCTGCGTCGCATAACGAAGCTGTCCTGATAATTCTGACAACACACGAATATAACGCATGAGCGTATCCGTATCTGTCAGATCTGCTTCTTTTTTCATCTGTGCCAGACGTTCCGTTGATACATCCAGCACATCTTCCATATTCTGATCGCTCTTTAACATCAGAAGATTGCGAAGATACCAGATAAAATCTGTGACAAACTGAGACAGTTCCCGACCCTGCAGAATGATCTGTTCCAGTTCCCGCACCACATCTGTAAGCTTCTGATCACAGATCTTACGGAACAGATCACCGAATACATCTGTGTCCACTGCTCCCAGCACATCCAGTACATGGTCATAGGTCAGCTTCTGGCCGAGATAAAAGGCAATACACTGATCCAGAAGGCTGAGTGCATCTCGCATGGAACCGTCCGCTGCTTTTGCAATATAGGTAAGAGCCTTATCTTCTACTTCCACCTGTTCTTTTTCTGTCAGTTCTCTCAATCGGTCTGCGATGGTCTCTACCGTGATCCGACGGAAATCATACCGCTGGCATCTGGACAGAATCGTAATAGGAATCTTATGGGCTTCTGTCGTTGCCAGAATAAAGATCACATAAGAAGGGGGCTCCTCCAGTGTTTTCAATAACGCATTGAATGCGCCGATAGAAAGCATATGGACCTCATCAATAATGTAGACTTTATACTTTCCTTCTGTCGGTGAATAGGCAACCTCGTCCCGGATCTCACGGATATTATCCACGCCATTATTGGATGCCGCATCGATCTCAATCACATTCATCGATGTTCCTGCGGCAATTGCCCGACAGGACGCACATTCGCCACAAGGATTCCCATCCACCGGGTGTTCACAGTTGACCGCTTTTGCAAATATTTTTGCCACAGTGGTCTTACCTGTACCTCTGGTTCCACAGAACAGATACGCATGTCCTATACGATCCGCGTTGATCTGATTCTTCAATGTTGTCACTATATGGTCCTGCCCCTTCACATCCGAAAACTCCGAAGGACGGAACTTCCGGTATAATGCGGTGTAAGACATGTCTATCCTCTCCTGTTCTGTCTGTTAATCTCCAAAACTGATACCGATCATCTTTGCTTCTTCAATGATGCCGGAATTCGGATCGACCATTTTCAGTTTACCTGCCACTTCGTCAAGCGGTACTTTACAGGTCTCTCCATTGATAATGCCTACCATGTATCCGTATTCTTCCTGGATGATCAGCTGTGCAGCTCTTGCACCCAGACGGGTGGAAAGCACACGGTCATAAGGAACCGGAGAACCTCCTCTCTGCGTATGTCCCGGAACAGTCACACGCACATCTGCGCCGGTCCGCTGCATGATCTGTTCTGCCAGCTCATAAGATACAGACGGATACTGATAATTTGCCAGTTTATTTTTATATTCCTTCTTGGACAGAGCAGCATCTTCCTTGGAGATCGCACCCTCTGCTACTGCCAGGATCGTGAATCCTTTTTTCGCTTTGTTTCTCTTCTGAATCGCTTCGCAGACTTTATCAATATCATACGGAATCTCCGGGATCAGCACGATATCTGCACCGCCTGCAATACCTGCATGAAGTGTCAGCCATCCTACTTTATGTCCCATAACTTCCACAATAAATACACGACCGTGAGAAGCTGCTGTGGTATGGATACAGTCAATACAGTTCGTTGCGATATCCACTGCACTCTGGAATCCAAAGGTCATGTCGGTACCCCAGATATCATTATCGATGGTCTTGGGGAGATGGATGATATTGAGTCCCTCTTCACACAGAAGATTGGCTGTCTTCTGTGTTCCATTACCGCCCAGGATCACCAGACAATCCAGATCCAGTCTGCGGTAGTTCTGCTTCATGGCTGCTACCTTGTCCAGTCCGTTTTCATCCGGTATGCGCATATTTTTAAAAGACTGACGGGAGCTTCCAAGGATCGTACCTCCGCGGGTCAGGATTCCTGAAAAATCTCTGGCTGTCAACAGACGATATTCGTTGTAGATGAGACCCTTGTATCCCTCTTCAAATCCATAGATCTCCACATCGCTTCCGAGTTCATTATATAATCCTTTTCCAACACCTCTCATAGTGGCATTCAGCGCCTGACAGTCGCCACCACTGGTTAAGATACCTACACGCTTCATAACTCACTCTCCTTCACTGTCGTTTTTTGCAAAAAGCATTTGAGTTTATTATACCCTACCTGTCTGGTTTTCACAAGCACACGTATAAAAAAGCCCCGATGCCGCGTGTGACATCAGGGTCTCATTCTTTATTTTTAATCCGTGCATCCTGCTTTGAACTGTCGACCGCCACGTTACCTGCACAGTTAACTCAGACCAGGCACCCTCGCGGCACACAGGAGATCCCGCTTAGTGCTGCTTTGTTCCCAACCTGACACGGTTCACAGGTTCCTGTTGCGCAAGACCCGGGCATCAATGCCACTTATGCAGGGCAGCTGACGATCGAACAGCCCGAGGCAGGATATCACCTCTACTAAGGCGGATTGTAGATACAGGGCACCGCCATCTCCCCGGCTGCACGGAAATCTTATGACATTTTTACTTGCAATTCTCTTCAAGAATGCCTGTCCAGTATATCGCCTTTTGGAAGGTTTGTCAAACCTTTTGCACCTTGATTTTCCTCAGTTTACGGAAAAATTCCTTGAGAAGCGTAGAGCATTCTTCCTGAAGGATTCCTTCGGTCAACTCCACCTGATGATTGAAAGCCGGCACATTAAGAAGATTCAGGATCGAACCGGCACATCCGGCTTTAGGATTCCGACATCCGATCACGACTCTTGGAATCCTTGCCTGTACAATGGCACCGGCACACATCTGACAAGGTTCCAGTGTAATGTACATGGTACATTCCTCCAGCCGCCAGTCTCCCACTGCCTTGCTGGCCTTTCGAATCGCCTGAAGTTCTGCATGAGCAAGGGTATTTTTATCCGTATTCCTCCGGTTATACCCTCTTGCAATGATCTTCCCATCTTTTACGATCACACAACCGATAGGGACCTCACCTAGTTTCTCCGCTTTCTTTGCCTGCCGGAGTGCTTCCTTCATATATTTCTCTTCTTCTGTCATTTTCTTTCACTCCGCTCTTCTCACATCTGCCAAACCATGGACAGCAGATGCACCGGATGCCTCCTTCCGGATATAATACAAAACGCTTCGTATCCACCGGATAATCATCCCATTCCGCCACATAGTCTCTTCCACCAGGACGCTTGACCCAGATTCCGTGAGTGTCTGCAAATCGGATTCCCTTTCCCAGGATATCTTCCGCATCCAGTTCTCCCTGCCATTCCAGTGCACCGTTCTGATTCTTCAGTGCTCCAAGATAGATCCCTATGGTTCTGTCCTGATGATAAAAATAAATATAAACATTTCCGGCGGCTTCACCCGGATGGCAATATCCGCGAAGATGCAGTGCCAGCCTGCAGTGTCCGCCCCGTTCTTCTGCCTTTACAAAACCTGTACTGCGGAGCTGTTCCCCGCGCTCATAGGCGTAAAGATATGCGATCTGTCTCTTATATTCCTGCATAGAATGTCCTCCCTGTCTTTCAGGTCTATTCTATGCGGGACGCGAAATATTTATGACTGTTATTGTCTTGCTTCTTCCACCAGATCCGCAAACTCAGCAAACTGCTGAAGACTCAGTGCCTCTCCACGGATCGTGGCTGACAGTCCCATCTTTTCCAGATTTTCCGCGATCAGTTCCTTGGATATACCAAGTCCCGGATCGTGGCTTACACTGTTCTGGAGGGTCTTTCGTCTCTGATTAAAAGAAGCCCGGATGATTCCAAACATAAGCTTTTCATTCTTCACCTTCACTGGCGGATCCACATGAGTCTGAAGACGGATCACTGCAGAACCAACATTAGGTCTTGGCATAAAACAGTTTGGCGGCACATTAGCCACAATATACGGATCTGCATAGTACTGAACCGCCAGGGACAATGCACCATAATCTTTGGAACCCGGTCCTGCCTGCATCCGCTCCGCCACTTCCTTCTGCACCATGACCGTAATATTATCCACCGGCACATGGCTCTCGAACAGTCCCATAATAATCGGTGTGGTGATGTAATATGGAAGATTTGCAACCACCTTCACCGGTCTTCCATCATTCATCTCCTCTGCCAGCTGGTTCAGATCCACTTTCAGAATATCTTCATTGATCACCGTCACATTATCATAAGGAGATAAGGTATCTTTCAGAATTGGAATCAGTGCACGGTCGATCTCCACCGCTGCCACGCCTCTGGCCGCATATGCCAGATACTGGGTCATAGTTCCGATACCCGGCCCGATCTCCACAACAAAATCATCTGATCCGACACCTGCCGCCTGAATGATCTTCTCCAGTACATGTTCATCGATCAGAAAGTTCTGTCCGAATTTTTTCTGAAACACAAATTTGTATTTCTGTAATATTTCTATGGTATTTTTCGGATTTCCAAGGGTTGGCTCCGGTCTGCTCATTGATATCTTCTCCTTCTACTGTATTCCATAAAATCTTCTGGCATTCTCCTCTGTAATACGGATCACTTCTTCCGGTGTAATCCCTTTTAACGCCGCCAGCTCCTGCACCACATACTTCAACATTCCCGAATCATTGCGCTTTCCCCGGTTAGGCACCGGTGCCAGATACGGGCAGTCTGTCTCCAGAAGCAGATATTCCATAGGCGACTCCAGTACCGTCTCTTTCAGCTTCTTCGCATTCTTGAAGGTCAGCACGCCGCCAATTCCCAGATAAAGTCCCATCTTCCGGTATTCTCTTGCCATCTCCATCGAATAAGAATAACAGTGCATGACCATGGGCATCTCTCCATGATAGTTTGCCTTCAGAAGTTCCATGGTGTCCGCTGCCGCCTCCCGGCTATGAATGATCACTGGCTTTTTCAGCTCCTTTGCCAGCTCCAGCTGTCGCAGGAACCATTTTTTCTGAAGGTCATGGCCTTCCTTATCCCAGTAGTAGTCAAGCCCGATCTCTCCTACCGCCACGACTTTCGGCTTCTGAAGCTGTTCCCTCATCCACTCCATATCCTCTTCCCGAAGTTCGCCCACTTCGTCAGGATGTACGCCAACGGCACTGTATACAAACTCATACTGTTCACTTAAGCTTACCGAACGCCTGCTGCCTTCCATACTCGCACCCACGTTCACGACTGTTCCTACTCCCCACTCCCGAAGAGAAGTCAGCACCTCGTCTCTGTCTTCATCAAATGCTTCATCATCATAGTGTGCATGAGTGTCAAATATCATCTTATGGTCTGCTCCTGTCTGTTTTATGGATATTTCCCTAACAGTATACCGATTTTAACAAGGCAATGCAACTATTCTTTAAATATATGATTTTTACACATTACAAAAAACGAGAGTAAGTCTATGCCTATTTCTAACATAAACTTACTCACACTTTTTATGAAATCATCGTTCTTAATTCTTTTCCTTCTGTATTCCAGAAAGCCTTCATTTTTGCAAGTTGATCACCGAGGGCAAAATCTTTCACTCCCAATTTGATATAATATTCTGCATCCTTCGGACTTATGATTTCGCACCGTGGCCTCACACCATGTTCCAATGCAATTCGTATGCATTTTTCTTCTGCTTCGCGAATTTCTTTCGTATGATCTGCTCTGTTCCATCCTCTACTCATACAATAGTCATTGGGTCCGAACTGAATCATATCAACTCCTGGTATTGAACAAATCTCTTCAATTTGGTCCACTGCTTCTTTTTTCTCAATCATGAAACACAGTACAATATCTTCCAGTCTCTCAACATGATCCAAAATTGGAATATGAGATTGTCCTCCTATATACCGTCCATTTGGATAACCAAAAATTCCTGTTCCATTCTCCGTTTTTGGTTTCACAAGATTTACACTTTCTCGAACCTGTTCTGCGGATGTATGATCTACAAACATAATACTCTGAAATCCTGCCTGTATTGCTTTCTGCGCAACAAAGCCACGATTTTGAAAGTCAACTTTAATCATGGTACCCATATCATTTAACTCGGCAGCTCTTGCAATATTAGGAAGATCTGTCAAATCATATGGTGCGTATTCTGCAAGAAATTCCACATAGTCAAAAATACCTGTTTCTCCAATTGCTTCCCAAAAAAATGGCTGTGTACTCCAGAATCTGGTTGATAAAAGAGGTTGTCCCTTTTTGATATGTTCCCTAAGTTTGTTTTTTTTCATTTCAAGTAGTCCTTACCTTGCCCTCTGTATTTTCCCGTTTTTATCTGATACATAATCTCAGGATCTGTATTTTTCGCAAAAAGCCGTTGTTTATTTGCTTCATATTCATTGATCAAGTGACTTCTTCTGCATACCTCTTCCAAGTATTTCTCCGGAAATTTGACTGCTCCATTCTCATCCATATGAATGATATCTCCAGGCACTACTTCCATATCACAAATATCTACAGGCGTATTGATTTCCTGGATTACAAAAGGGCCATGCCCCGCCGTGACACCTGTCAGCATATACTGAATTCCCAGATTTCTGACTTCGTCAATATCTCTGGATGGTCCATCCGATATAACTCCTACGCAACCAAGAGATTTAAAGGCTGTCATCATATTACCGCCTGCAAGACCATTTTTCTTTTTATATCGTTCTGGAAAGTTCTGCTTTATGCAAAGTACAATTGGTTTCGGCGATTCCGCAAGCGCTTGATAAAGTTCCTTAAAACTAATACTACTTGATTCCGTGTTTGGGAGTCCAAACGTAACAGTTACCGCATATCCTATTTGCCTTCCCAGTTCTGGATACATACATTTTAAGTCCTGATTTGTATACCAACTGCTTTCCCATGCATCGTAGAGGCCTAAACAAAACTCTTTATTGCTTGCATATGTTGCAACCACATTCGTAATAGTAGGAGTATCAAACTGTTTCAACTCCTCCATAATCTCTTGTGAGATCCTTTCTCCCATGTTGGTTTCCCCCTTATTCAACCGGCAATTTCATCACGATTTTCAAATACTCCCCCGACTGATTCTGATATCTGCAAGGCATATGTGCATCTTCTGGATAAGCAATCCAGCACATTCCCTGCATTACCTTCATTATCGTTCCGTTCTCTTTTTTACCCTGAAAGAATGCAATATCAGCTTCTGAGTCATATGCTTTATATTCAGTCAGCTTTTCTACAGGCTCATAATACGCGATTTCCTCTCCTTCGATCATGTACTGAACATCTATATATTTTGCATGTGTTTCATAAGCATTCTCATCAAACGGTTTTGTAGTTCCCCTCTGTACAAACAAAAACCCTCCTTCATAATCATACCGTCCTGTTGGGAAACCTTCCTTACGCAGCTTTTCCACACATTCTAATGCAAAATTCAATTTAGGAAGTATTTTTTCATATTTTTTCAATTCCTCAAATCTACAAATGATCATGCTTTCGTCTCCTCTTCCCAGAAACTCTTAACCTGTTGCTTTGCACCACTCAAGAGCATTCCCAATTCGCTTCCTTTATTAAATACCGTCATTCCCATCTTCTGGCATGCACGTAAATATTGCAAATTTGCAGACACTGTTCCACTCCTTTTACCATGTCTTCTAGCTGCCTGTGCTACTTTTTCTGCTGAAATGAGCAACTTTTCTGATTTCAAATTTCCAGGATCTCCAAGATCAGAAGACAAATCAGAAGGACCAACTATCAAAACATCAATTCCTGGTACTGCTGCAATTCTTTCTGCATTTTCAACTGCTTCTGCAGTTTCAATCTGTGCCAGCAAAACAGTTTTTTTATTCGCCTGTTCCATGTATTCAGATAGTTTTGGCGGATTATAATTTGTATGCGCTCTTGTGGTTGAGATTCCTCTCTTTCCTAGCGGTGCATATTTAGAATATTGTACCAACTTTTCAGCTTCTCCTACCGTGTTTACCATTGGTACTAAAAATCCATCTGCTCCCATATCAAGTAGCTTTGTAATCATTCCCCGATCAATTCCTGGAATTCTAATCAACACATCTAAACCAATGCTGTTTCCTAATGCTACCATAGACGCAAACTGTGTAAGATCAAACGGACCATGTTCTCCATCAATAATAACAAACTCAAAGCCACCATTTTTCATGATGCGAAGCAAATTTGGATGTCCGATCTCTGAAATCATAGTACCAAGCACGGTTTCTCCATCTATTATTTTTTGTCTTAACATCATGCACCTCTATCCCGCAGTGAGAATGCTCTGCATTCTTCTAAACTTCCACATTTACCACTACATAATAAACTTATTTGATACATTCCAGCCAATACCTCATCAACCATTGGTGACAAACAACATTCCTTACCAGAAATCTTAGAAAGCATCTGTCGAATTTCCGGTGTCTTCCAATTTACGCCACCTGCACATACCAACCTTTTAATGGCTTTTTCATCTGCTCCAAGTTTTTGAATAAATTTCCAGTATGTCTCTGCCATATCGCGAAATGCCGCATAAAAGATTGTTTCCAAATGAAGATTAGCATGAGTAATTCCTCTAATCGCTCCTCCATCCGAGAAAAATGGATTTCTATAGAAAGAAGTCTCTACTATCAGATCCTCATCCGAAACCAGATTTGCTTCATGAACAGCCTTCCAAACATCTTGTGCAGAAATATTTCCTCCTGCAATTTTATGAACTGTTTCCTTTATGAATCGAATCAAAACATCCAAATTGCGCCCTGACGGCATATTAGAAATCGTATACAGATAACTTCCCTCAAGATACGGTCGAATCTCATACTCTCCGGGTTTAAATTCTGTATCATATCGAATTACCTGTGCTCCTGTCGCAACATTTACAACCACATCTCCAGCACAAATTCCGCTGCCAGCAATTGCAATCTGCATATCGCCATAATCAGGATGAACATTTAAGAAATATCCATTCGAATTATATTGACCGCATATCTCATAATCATTCTCTGCTAATCTTGGAAGTTTCACATTCTCCAAGTGAAACATATTTATGATTTTTGTATTCCAACAATGATGTGCCACATCAGCCAGGCCCAATGGTGCTGCATTGCTGATATGACAAACATTTTCTCCCGTCAGAGCGTATATGACATATGATCCAAGCGTATATAATTTTCCGTCTCTTCGTAATTCTTTGTTTTCTTCCAGCAATGTATATAAATTGCAGATTCCAAGCGATGGTTTTAAATATACACCATGATCTTCCATGTCTTTTGGTGTAATCTTCTCCTCCATCCATTGAAGATATGTTTTTTCTTTACCCGGCATTTTGTTCATACACCGCATATCCTGCCAGGATATGTAATTATCCTCTTTTTCAGGAACTGAATAGACAAATCCGTGCATCTGCGTGGAAATGATCAATCCTTCAATATCTGAATATTTTTCTGTATATCCATCTACGAGATGTTTTACTATTTCCACTATTTTCTTTGCAGAAATTTCAAAATAATTAGAATTCTCATGAGGATCCTTCTCAGGTGTAGCCATCTTATTTTGTTCCACAAGTTGTCCCTGTTCCAGATCCATTAATACTGCTTTTATAAAACTGCTTCCCAGATCAACTCCGATGTATTTCATCTCATCCTCATTTCTCTGATGCCTGTTCCTCTATCTTTCCTAACCCAGCACGTTCAATCGCCAGCATAATATCATTTTTGGTTGCATTCAATGCATGATAACGGATATATTCTATTACATCTTCATCTTTTTCCATCAGCATTTCTACAATCTTCTTATGAGATTCATAATAGCCATGTTCATTCTGTTCCGGTTCCAGTGTCGCATTAAGTGCTACTATTGTCTGAAGCATAGGTGAAATCGTTCGATGACATTGTAATAATGCTATATTATCTGCCATAACAAATAATTCATTATGGAAGTTTTCATTTATCAGTGCCAGCTCTGTTCTTCGCCCTTTCCCCTGAGGCTGATTCTGAAATATATAAAATTGCCCTACCAGTTGAAGTAATTTCGTAAAGTCGCAAGTTTCTTTTGAAATGATCAATTGCACTGCTTCACATTCCAAAACACTTCTGGTATAGCACAAATCCTCTATATATTTTGCATCCACTTTTTTCAGAAGCTTCCGTCCATTTGGCTGAACCACGATCAGTCCATCTCTTTCTAAAATTTGGAATGCAGATCGCACAGAACTTCTTGACACCTGATACTGCTGTGCAATCTCTGTTTCCCCAATTGGCTTTTCGCCAACAAATTCACCAAGAATTGCATCTTGCCTAATTCCTTCCAAAACAGTTGCCACAGTTGCCTGTCTGCTGATTTCTGTTTGTAGCATAATATTATAACCCCTACCCACTACATTTATTTTCAGGAAGCTGCTTCAAAAATCTGCAGCTTCCTATTCTTATTTTACCAATATTATACTGAATTTTTAACGTTTTGGCACCAGCTATTCATTATTATTTATTTTTTTCGATTGCTGCTGTAAGTGCATTATACAGATCTGTATTTACAGAATTCTGAATCTCTGTCCAAGTCTCCTTTGTAGCTTCGCGACATTTTTCAAGATCTGCATCTGTAAATTCATATACTTCATAACCATAATCTTTTTTCAACATGTCGAGACTTTCATTGTCACCAGCTTCAAGATCTGCTTCGTTTTCTTTTGCATACGCACATGCATCCATAAGCTCCTGCTGCTGTTTCTCTGTCAGACTGTTGTAGAATTCCAGATTGATAAAAAACGGATGTACAGTAACTTCATGTTTAGAAATCGTTGCATAGTTAGTTACTTCATATAAATTATAATTAGCAAGAGTAGAAGTTGTCGTATTTTCTTGTGCTTCTACAACTCCCTGCTGCAAAGCAGTATATAATTCTGTAAATGCTACCGTTGTCGGATTCGCACCCAACTGGGTCCATAAGCTAATATGATATTTATTATCCATTACACGAATCTGAAGACCTTTAATATCTTCATAACAAGTTACCGGTCTTTGTGAAAATAATGTTCTAAATCCCTCCGCACGTAATACACCCATTTTCAGTCCTTTTTCTGCAAGAACATTATCGAGCTGAGCAACTAACTCTTCATCACTAGTCGCATTTCTCATCTGCCAGTAACTGTCATATGCAAATGGAAGATCAAATACACATAAATCTGGAACTACATTTACAAAGTTTGCTGCCGCACCTGATGTCATCTGAATACTGTTCTCCACAATACTTTCTGCAAGCTCCGTATCACTTCCAAGCTGCCCTGCCGGATAAAGATCCATTCTCAAATCATCTGTATTCTCTTCCAGATACTGTTGAATAGTCAGGAAAAACTGTCCTAATGTAGATTCATTGGTACTTGCATGTGCTGCAATAAAAGTGGTGACATCCGCAGAATCTTCTGTACTTGCTGTCTGCTCAGTGCTACTTCCCGTGGTTGTGGTGGCTGTATCCGAATTTCCTCCACATGCCGTAAGTGAAAATGCCATTGCAATTCCCATTACCAGAGCTACCGCTTTTTTGTTTTTCATTTCTTATCCTCCTTTTATTTACAGGTGTTTCTCACGTCCACCCTATTATTAAATCAATGCAAGACTAATTGCAGGTACAAATGTAATGAATAACAGTGCAATCATAAATGCAATAATAAATGGCATCGCATGTTTTGCTAATTTCATTACAGGAACTTTCGTAAGTGCAGATGTAACAAACAGGTTAATTCCAACCGGCGGAGTTACAAATCCAATAGCCAGGTTACATACCATAATGATACCGAAATGGATAATATCCATACCAAGAGACTGGCAGATCGGCCATAAAATCGGTGCAAAAATCAAAATTGCAGGCGTTGTATCCATAATACATCCAACAAACAGCAGGAATACATTAATGAATAACAATACAGCCACTTTTCCATGGAAGGTTGTCAACACAAAACTGGAAATTGCATCTGTTACTTGAAGTAATGCTAATGCTCGTCCAAATACAGAACTAACTCCAATAATGATCAATACCGGAGCGATAGAACCTAGCGCCTCTTTCATGATTCCAGGGAGTTCCTGCACTTTCAGTGTTTTATAAAAGAACAGACTTACAATCAACGCATATGCAACGGAAATAGCTGCAGCTTCAGTTGGTGTGAAAATTCCACTATAAATTCCTCCAAGAATAATAACCGGCGACAACAATGCAAGTGCACTTTCTAAAAATGTTTTTACTAATCCTTTTTCATGTAAATGTTCATAATTATCCTGCAACTTTTTCATATCCGGTGGATTTTTTCCACAGTAATAAATACAATATACAATCATACATGCTGCGATCAAAAATCCTGGGATAATTCCTGCAATGAACATATTTCCTACAGATGCTCCGGTTGCAGATCCATACATGATCATTGGAATACTGGGAGGAATAATAACTCCTAATCCTCCTGCAACAGCTACAATTGCAGCTGCAAAATCCAAACTATATCCCATACTTGTCAGCACTGGAACAGTCATTGCTCCTACTGCCGCTGCTGTTGCCGGACCCGAACCAGAAATAGCACCATAGAACAAACAAGTAACAATTACCGTGATCGGCAAACCCGCCTTAGACTTTCCTGTAAAGTATGCAAAAAAATTAAATAATTTGTCTGCAATTCCCCCTTTTGCCATAATCTGTCCAGAAAGTACAAACAATGGAACTGCCACGAGTACAAATGAATCCAGCGATGTTGTCATTGCCTGAAACATATAGGTCGGATTGGTAATAATTTGAGGCATCTGAAGCCATATTGCAATACATGAAACTCCTATAGATACCACAATAGGTACACCTAAAAACAAAAGGACAAAAAATAATGCCAATGAAATAATTATAATACTCATTCTTTATTCTCCTCCTTTTTTCACTCTGCCAAGAAATAGTTTGATATACTTCTCTATTACTCTGACAGCTGCCAAAACAAGTCCTATTTCCATAATAGAATAAATATAAAAAGTTGGTATTCCCAGAACCGCTGTGGTTGCTCCTGACTTCATTGTTGCTCCTAATTTACTCATCCCATAATAAGCAACAAAGAGACAGAACAAACAGGTTATTACATCCCCAAAAATATCTAATAGAGCTTTCAACTTAGGAACTAAGGTCTGAATAATGTCTACTTTAATATGTTTTCCCGCCTGTACACCATAAGATATACCCATAGCAGCAATCACAATCTCACAGTTTCTGGATATTTCTTGTCCCCAAGTAATTCCTGTTCCAAAAATTGTTCTCCCAATTACATCAATCAATACAACAACAGTTAATACACTTAATGCGATTGCCATAATCACCAATTCAAAGTTATTATCCAGCCACTTTACTATTTTCATAAATAGCCTCCTGTTATCTGTTCATCCTTACCTCATTTACAGCATCATAATTTAAACACCATGTTGGCTTCTTTCCTGTCAAGACTTCCACCATTCCTTTTGCCGCATCATAACTCATCTTGTCCATAGCCTCGTCTGTCAATGCTGCGCAATGTGGAGAAAGAAGTACATTTTCCAATGGAATTAATGGGTTATCTGGTTTTGCCGGTTCTGTAGAATATACATCCAGTACAGCTCCTGCAATTTCACCTTCTTTCAACGCTGTAGCCAATTCGTCTTCAACTACCAGTGCACCTCTTGCAATATTTACAAGCACCGCTGTCTTTTTCATCAACTTCAACTGCTCTTTTCCGATCATTCCTATCGTCTGTGGCGTTGCACCAACATGAAGAGATACAAAATCCGATTCTTCATATACTCGGTTGATATCATCTGTATATTCAATATAATCCGGCAACAGTTCTTTCTTAACAAACGGATCATATCCAATAACTTTCATGGAAAATCCTTCTGCTGCAATCTTTGCAACCCTACGGCCTATATTCCCAAGTCCAATGAGTCCGATCGTTTTATTATTGATCTCATGCATTCCGCCACAATTCTGTGATTCAAAATCCAATTCTTTTGTTGCAAGATGCTGTTTTACAATCTTCTGAGAGAACGCTAAAATTCCTGCAATTGTTTTTTCTGCCACCGAATCTGAATTGGCACAAGGTGTATTTACAACATATAACCCCAGTTTTGTTGCCGTTGCCAAATCTACAACATTGTCTATACCAACCCCATGTTTTGCAACAACCTTCAGATTTTTTCCTGCACTTAAGATATCCTCTGTAAGAAAGAAAGTCTTCGAAATAACTGCTTCGCAATCTTTAATCAGCTCTTTCATCAACTCCGGATCTTCTCTTGGAGCCATAACAATTTCAAAACCAGCTTCCTGAACTAACTTCTTTCCAGAATCTGACATATCCTGTGCATATAAAATCTTTTTTCCCACTATACCTTCCTCCTTATTGTCGACATTTAGATTTATTTGTCGACATTTATTGTAAGCTCATTATATCCATAATACAGCACAAATGTCAACAAATTAAATTTTTAACAATTATTTTTCGTTGTTTTAACCAATTTATCTTTTATTGTTTATGCAAAATATATAAACAACTGTTTTTTCAGAAAATAATTAAATATAAAGCAAAAAGTGCTAAACCACAGATTTTGTTCTGTACTTTAGCACTTTTCTATCAATGCAACTATTCTTTAAAGATATGCCTCATATTCCGCGCCCGCAAATGCGACCCGCATGCCATTATCCAGTGGAAAGAGTTCATATGGGTTGAGCTGATGCTGTCCTGCCCGGGTTCCATTGGTGGAATTAAGGTCTTCCAGCAGATAGCATCCCTCTTCCTTGATGATCCGGGCATGGATCCGGCTTACTGTAGGCGCTGGAACCCAGCCATCCACGCTTTCCTTCCTTTTACCGATCAGGAAGCTGGTCCCTTCCATCTTAAGATCCGGGTAGTCAGGATTTTTACTTTTCAACAAAAGTCCATAATGTTTCTCTTCTCTGAGAAATGTTGTTTCCCCTGTATTTCCCTGCTCTCGAAGAAACAACACGGATCCGCTCTTGATCTGATCCGCTTCCGCCACGTAAGTTTCCACAGGCTGCTTTTTCTTCTTATGAAAGAAATTCTTCCAGCTTCCGGTCTTTTCCAGGATTTCTTCCTGTACGGATTTTTTGCCAGATGACAGCGTCTGCGTTCCTGTTACAGACTCCACTGCTTCCACCACAGGCAAAGCAGTTTCTTCGTTTTTCTCCGGATTTTCCATCTCCGTATGACTCTTCAGAATCTCCATCAAGCTGAAATTTGGTTCCAACGCACACTGATAGAGATCATATCCGAACTCGATTCCTTTCCGGTCACTTTTATCCAGTTTTCCCATAAGATACTCCGCCAGATCAAGGAACGATTCCCGGATCTTTTTCTCATAACCTGGATAGTAACAGACATGCAGCCGTTCTGTCCGGGTATCCAAGTACAGATATTCCGGAAGTAATACAAAATGATCTGCATTCAACAAATATTCTTCCGATGCATTGAGGATCTGCAGAAGATCCTTTAAGAGTTCCACAAGCTGTTCATAGGAAACCTTTCTCCGTTCATAAAGAAGTTCCATGCTCTGCCGTCCGGTAATCTCATAAAAATACTCTGTCTGCTTTTCCTTCTTCTGCTCCACACATGGAAGAAATCCATAGATCCGATTCTCGGTTATCATCCGGTCTTCATACGTCTCCTCCCTGCCCTCTGCATCTGTCATGATCATATAGTTACTGTTCAGATCTCTTTTGTATCTCACATCCATCATCTGTTTTTATTCCTCCCCTGATCTTATCATCCACCTGCTCCTGCGAATAACTTTGCACGGTCTTATCCGGTATAACTTTTCTACTGTCTTAATCTCTATCTGAGCTGGAAGAAATCGACCTTTACCCGAAACCTTTACTTCTGCCTGAAGCGGACCTACACGCGCCTCTACTTCTGCATCCTCCATCCAGAGCAGTCTCTCACTTAGCTTTCTGCTCAAATCTTCCTGCATCTGTTCTCTGATCGCCTCGTCTGATCTTCCATCCCTGTAGATTCCTTTGACTCCGGATTCCAGTATGCCATGAGTCACTACCGCACAGTCATGTGTGTAGAGCGTAAAATAAACCAGATAGACCAGAAGAATGCAGATTATCGGAACCAGCATGGACGCTTCCAGCACAAACCGTCCTTTTTTTCTGTTCCACTGTCTTTTCATATGATCGTCCCCCCAACTGTCAGTACAAAGCCAACAGTAAAAAACGGCACCAGCGGAATTTCTTTTTTCCCGGATAAAATTCCATAACCTGCTCCTGCCAGCAGACCAAGAAACAGAATTTCCATCAACATTCCATACGGCAGCCACATTCCCAGTGCCAGCAATAACCACCCATCTCCCAGACCAATTCTTTCTCCACTCAATTTCCCCACGACCAGCAGAAAAAGTCCTGGAAACCACACTATCTCCCGACCATTCCAAAGAGCCGTCAGCAGACCGGTCAGCAGAAGCTCCAACAACAGCCAGAAAGAAAGCATCTGATCTTTCATATCCTCCCATGACAGGATCAAGAGATGTAGAAAGACCCAGAGGACAATCATAATCCACCGCACCCCTGGCAGCAGCGCATTCCTCCGGTCTGAGAATAAGGAATCGCCATCACCGTCCGCTTTAGTCCCCGGCAAGTCTTTCGATTATGATAGTTGGTTCCATAATTGGTAATATAGACCATAGCTCCTGGTTTCTCTTTCTTTACACAGTATACACAGGCTGTATACCGACTCCCATCCCAGTTTCTCGCAGCATCAAGCTGTCCGGCAGCGATACTCTGGATACTCACATTCAGATACCGACAGTCTCTGCTTCTGTGATATACCTCACCTTTTGGTGTTACATAGACAAATATCTCGCCGTCTCCCGAAAAGCTTTCTCCAGTATAGCCTACCCAGTCTCTGACCACTACACGCTGCACCACAGAACGGCTGCCAAAGGAAAATGCGGCAAAGGGAAGAGTCACCTGATCATAGGCATATAGCCGGGTATACGGATCCCCCTCATCCGCTCCCTGTCCCACAGTCACCGCCAGTGTCTGTGCCTGCTGTGTCAATGTCCGGTATTTCTCTGCCTGAAATCCGGTCATCACAAAAACATAGAGCATCGCCGTTACCGCACAGAGCAGAAATGGCAACACTATGGAAGTTTCCAGTGTCAGACTTCCTCTTTGAAAGGCACAGGGGCAGACTCTCCTGCTCACCACCTTTTGGAGACGCCATAACTGTCGGGATGTCTGAACACCTTTTTTATATTTTTCACACCTGCAGAAGAGCCTTCCCCCATGCCTTTCCTTTTGTTTACTCATATCCATATGTCCGCTCCAGATAAATGCCATCCATCCACACCTGCGCCGTCATACGTTCCACACAATGATCCAGATGAATCTGTTCACAACCTTCCATCATCCGCAGTTCTCCTTCAATCACATCCAGCGAGCGCATTGCCAATGTCTTTGCAGGAACAACGGTCAACAGCATACGCAAATAGTCTTCATAATCAAGTCCGCTCTGTTCTGCTGTCTGTGCATCATAACTTCCGGGATTTCCCAGAAAACGTAGAACCGCACTCAAGGGAACCTGCCACTGATCCTCCCCTTTTATCACTGCCAGTTCATAACCGCCCAGAAGCTGACGCACTTCTGCAATACTTTCCACATAAGCCCATCCGATCAGGATCAGATGCTTGACTGCCTGGATCAGGCTGTCATCCCCCGTAAGACCCGCAATTACCAAAGCAAGAAATTCTGCCTGTTCTTTATAGTTGGAGTGTGTCATCAAGAAGGTGTAATTTGCTCCTTCCCTCAATGCCAGCAATGACAGGATCGTCAATTCCAGATTTCTTTGATCCGATGGTTGTCCTGCAAACAAGTACTCCATCTGATAGTCCAGATAACCATCCTCTCTTCCCTCTACGAGATGGTCTGATGCTTGTGTCAGATACTCACAGGCATATCCGATAAACCACTGCTTCTGGATCAGAGCATCCTCGTTTCCCTGTGCAGCCCCTGCTCCTTCTGACAACTGTCTTACCGTCGGTATATTTACAGTATTGATGGTTTTCTCAGAGAGAATACTGCCGGAAGGCACCGCCATCTTGAAGAAAAATCCATCCAGAAAACTGCTCCAGGAAGACACCTCCCCTGACAGTTCATCGTCTTCGTCATCATAATCCATCACGATCCGGCGGCTTTCTTCATAGTCCCGCTGCATCTCTTCCGCCTGCGTCAACAGCTCCTCACGCTGCTCAGGCCCAAGCAGCCAGTCCTCCACCAGATCCTGTCCCCATTTTTCCTTCATGACCTCTATGGCCTGATGATAAAATACAGCACCGTCTCCATCCGTCGCCCGTACCAGGTCTTCAAGGTTTACTCCCTGAAGGTTCAAGCCATCCAACGGTTTTCCACGGACATTCGTAATGTTTTCCTGTATAAATTTCCACAGATGACTGCAAAGTTCTTCTCTTTTCTCCGTTCCGCCCTGAAAGGAAGTGTCTATATAAAACAAATCCCACTTATCCAGCAGATGCGGCTCATATTCAGAAAACAGCGAGAACATCCCATTTTCCATAGCCTGTTCTGCCCGCCTTCTTGCCGACTGCTTCTGTACCGACTGAAGACAGATCAGATACAGTCCAAGGAACACGAGAAAACTAAGTGTCAGCCACACAGTGATCGATCCTTTTTTCTTAGATCCGACTGGTCTGTGAAACAATTTTTTCAAAAATATCATTCACGACTCCTGTAATCTTTCCTTTAAAAATAATGACCAATCCCACAAGAACCACAATAATAAGAATGACTTCAACAGTTCCCATCCCTTTTTTATCCTTAAAGATATTTCTCAACCAATCTTTCATAATATTCCTCCTGTCTTACCCGGCAAATGATGACACCGCCGGATACATGATCATGATCAAAATGCTCAACAACATTAAAAGCATCGGTAACAACAATCTGCTTTCACACTCTTCACCGATCTTCCGTGCCAGTGCTTTGCGGTCCTCAAAGGCATCTTTTGCTTCTGCTTTCAGCATTTCAGCAAGATTGCCTGTCCCAAGGCGCAGATTCTGGCTGAGCAAGGTTCCAAGCTTCAGATAAGAAGATAACCGACAATCCATACCAAACTGCTCATAGGCCACAGTCTCTGCTACACCGTTCTGCATCTGACGCAATGCCAGCTTCATCTGCTCATAGGCATCCTCCGAATTACCGGTCATCTGTCTCTGCTTCTCATACCCCCGTATGATTCGTTCCCAGGCGTGACGGATACTGATCCCTGCTCCCATGTAAAGACTTAAGCGATTCACAATGTCAGGATAGGCAAGCTGCATCTTTCGCTCATATTTCTGCTGTCTCTGTTCATCCTCTCTCTTCTTTCCTGTCCACAATCCACATAAGGCTGCTCCTGTGAGAAGAGTTGTCCACAGCCAGCGGGTATCTCTTTGTGGATACCAGGTAACTGCCTGCTCTGATACTTCGGCTGGTAATTGAACCGTCTCCTGATACCCAGACTGACACTCCTGAAGCTGATACTGAAGCATCCGAACCATCATGACTGCATCCGGTGCTTCCGGTGGACAGATCTGTATGGTTCGGTTCCAGGTCAGATTCTCCTCCCCAAAATTCAGAAGAGCCTGTACCTGTATCCATACCGGTTCCTTAAGTCCTTCATTTTTCAATGTTCCGTCCGGTTCCAGATACTTCCAGGAATCCAGATACCATTGAACCGTCACTTCAGAATCCCCTATCTGCGTGGGCATATGAAGATCCATGGTCACATGATCAAGCGAAGTATTCTGTCCCAGAAAGATTGTTTCCAGGTTCTTGGATGCCTCCCGGATTCTTGTCTGTTCTTCTTTCTGGTCATAAGGCACTGCTGCCACTGTTACATCTATCGGCGTCTTATCTTCTCCGATCTGCACCTGCAGATGCTCTGTCACACTGTCTGCGCCTTTTCCGGGACGGGACAGCTCCGTAAGAGGCTGCTGTTCCCACAGACTGCAGATCAGCAGCAGAACGCTGACCGCCATGCCCACACATCCCGTCATCACGACTTTGGTCTTATATTTCAAACTGCACCATCCTCTTTCCCATCAAGTAAGCAGCCCCGTAGATTCCCAGGCAGACGCTCATGACAAGTGCACCAGTCATGTTATGATACAGCCCTTCCAGAAATTCTCCCGATCCAAGCCGGATGTACAGCAACACCGCCGCCGGCATCACCGACATGATCCTCTGCTCATAGACTCTTGCGGCCAGCAATGTGCGGATCTCCCTTCGGGTATCCATGATCTCCGCCATCTGCGCTGCCGTCCCACGAATCACTGTCTGAAGACTTCCTCCACTGATCCGTGCCGCCTTAAACACTTCCGCAAAGCTTTGCACTTCTTCATAAGGATATTTTTCCGCCAATTCATCAAACAGAATCTCTGGTCTTTGATTATTCCCTGCTTTGGCCAGCATCATCTTCAGTTCTTCCTGCATAATGCCTCCTTTCGGAAACATCAGACACAATTCCTGATAGGACTGTACCAATGCATTTTCCATTGAATAGCCCGCCGTAAGAGATGACGCCAGTAACAGGATCCATTCCCGGAACATTTTCCGAAACAGCTCCTGTCCTTTTTCTCTTCGCACATTTTCTCTTTCCTTATGCCAAAACCATATCAATGGGATCAAAAAAGGAATTGCAAGAAAACTGTCGTAGTAGAGCCACGACAAAAGAATCGTAAGAAGTCCGCCTTCCAGCCCGTCAAGAAGCACTGTTTTCCCGAGGATATATGATCCCGGCACGCTGAAATTTTTCAATCTGCTTCATTACTCCTGTCTTTTCCTGTATCCCGCAGACTCTGCCGGATATCTGCCCGGTTTCCCGGAAGAGAAACAGAGGATTTAACTCCACCTGTTCCCCTTCCATACCGGTTACTTCTGTAATTTCCAGTATTCTGCGGCTCTTATCCCGCAGACGTCCAAGATAAACGATAATATCCACCCCAGAGGCGATCTGTCTGCGGATCGCCTGTAAAGGAAGTTCTCTGTTCATCAAGACCATGGTCTCCATGCGTGCGACCGTATCTTTCGTACTGTTGGCATGACAGGTACTGATACTCCCATCATGTCCTGTGTTCAGGCAGGTAAGCAGTTCAAATGCCTCGGCGCCCCTCACCTCTCCCACAATAATTCTCGACGGTCTCATCCTGAGCGATGCCCGGATCAGATCCCGGATCGAGATTTCTTTACAGTCCTCCGTTCCTGCAGACCGGGTCTCCAGCCTCACCAGATTGGGCACATGCTGTATCTGAAGTTCTGCGGTGTCTTCAATAACCACAACCCGTTCCTCTTCAGGAATAAATTCCGAAAGTGCATTCAAAAAAGTCGTCTTGCCGCTGCCGGTTCCGCCTGCGACCAGAATTGAATAGCCTGCTCTCACCGCATCCGCCAGAAAATCAATCTCCTCCTGAGAGATACTGTCCATCTCCAGCAGCCGTTTCATGGTCATCGGCTCTTTTGGAAATCGTCGTATCGTGATGATCGGTCCGTTGACCGCCACCGGCGGCAGCACCACATGGACACGGTCTCCGTTTTCCAGCCTGGCATCTACGATGGGCTGGGATTCATTGACCGCCCGGTTGCATGCGCCGGTGATCTGCCGGATCACGTCCAGTATCCGTTCTCCTGAGTAAAAATTCTTCTCCCATCGGCTGAGCGTTCCATCCTTCTCCAGAAAGATCCCGTTCATGCCATTTACCATGATCTCCGTCACATCCGGCTCCTCCAGCAGCTCCTGCAGAACATCCATCTTGCGGAGTGCATGAAACAGTTCTTTTTTCAGGCGGCACCTTTCATTCAGCGAAACAGCCTGCTCTTTCCCATACGAAATCACAACTTCGTCGATCAGTTCCTGCATCTCTTCATCAGACACATCCCGACTCAGGTCTACACGCTCTAAAATCTGTCTCTTCAGCTCTGTAAATATTTCTTTTGCCTCTGATACATCTCCCATGATCCCTCCTAATTTGTCAGCAGTTCCCGGATATAACTCCCCAGTCTCTGCTCCGGCAGCATACTTAAGTCTGATTCGCTGTCCGACCCGGTTCCATCGGGCGGCAGCTCGAGCTTCTGCAGCAGTTCCAGAATATCCAGTCCGTCTAAAATCTGAATATAGCGATCCCACTGTTCGATTTTTCCACGGGAGATCGGATCTTTCTTTACCGGCATATAGATCCCATCACATTGTCTCAGCAATTCCAGTTCATGACCGGTGCTGGTTCCCATATCCAATATAATGACATCATATGTGCTCTGGCTTCGGATCAGATGCAGAAGTTTTTTCCATTCTTTTACTGTAATCTGACAAAAATCTGTATAGGAATCGCAGGGTGGAATATAATCCATTGCTCCGAACTTCTGAACCATACTGTTGAGACGATAGAGAAACTGAGATTTATTCTGACGAAGAAAATATATGAGATCCGCCATATTCCAATGGTGCTCTCCCAACAACCCCGTCAGTCCTGAGCATTCTTCCATATTTAGATATAATACATGTTGTGTTTCCCCCACAATCTGGCCCAGCGTCAGCGCAAACTGCGTCTTTGCATTAGCATCTGCCGGTGAATATACCCCGATCACCCGGTTATCCTTTCGTACTCCCGCCGGATACAGCTCCCGGTTGTCCTGCTCCGAATAATAATACATGATCTCCCGCAGAATCGTTTCTACGGACTGATACTTGTACACGGTTGGATAAGAAGTAAACTTCCCTGGCAGATTTCCCTCAGAGAGCAGAATCACACATTTACCCTGAAGCACATCTTTCCATGCCTCATACCATTTTGCTGTTATCAGCAGGATCTCTGTCTCGTCTCCATCCGGTGTCTGTTCCATCCGTGTCTGATCCGTGCAGGCACAAACCTGGAATAAATAACCTTTTTTCAGATTGACATACTCGGCAAATGCCTGTACATAGGCAAGATCCGGGTCTGCAATCCATAATTTTGTGTTTTTCAAAATAACCTCCTGCAACAAATACTCCCGTTATTATGCTGCAAATTTTTGGAATTTAGCTTTGAATGACAAGCCTGTAGCGAATTGCTACATAGTAGACAAACGTTTATCATGCGCCTATTATAAATCGCGGATTTTTATGTGTCCATGGTGTTTACAGTTTGTTCATATTTTTTAGCAAAAACTCACAAAAGATGAAAAGCTGACACTGCGTAAAGCAAAGAAACTCCGCTGAATCCGAGGGTTCCAGATGTCAAAAGGCTGACCGGTCCAAGTCCTACCTGACAGTCGATCCCCCATCTTTTCAGCATTGAATTGATTAGACAGATGACAATCCCACCCATAACTGTGCGAATACCGAAGTTCAAGATCCATTCCATCCGGTTTTTTATGCTTCCAATCAGCAGCACCAGCATACAGGCCCCTGCGATCAGCAGCATTCCTGTTCCTTTTTCCATTCTGCTCCACCTCCAGTACATGTATATGACAGAAAGATATTACTATGCAAAAAACACACGAACCAGATGTCAGAACATCCTGATTCGTGTGTTTTATGATTATCCTCTTTGAGCTACATATTTAAATGAAGTATATTTGGGGAGGTAATAAGCATCCGTGTATTCTACCAGTTCATCCGTACTGTCATAACCAAGATAATGGAATCCGAATACCTTTTTTCCTTCTTCCAGTTTCATAAGTGCCGTATATTCTTTCGGCAATGTCACGATCTGCAGATAGGATTCTACCCTCTCCGGCATCTTTCCTTTGGTGTCCATATATTCATACAGAGACCCCTCACCGAATTCATACCGGTCTGCATCCCAGAACAGATCCTGCGGAATATATGCTTTCTGAAGTGCATAAGGTTCATTATTTACATAAGACAGGCGTACCAGTTCAAATAACATTTTTCTGTCCGGAAACTTCTCGGCCAGAATTCCTTTTACCGGAACCAACTGAAGCGAAACAACTTTTCTGAACGATTCATATCCTGACTGCCGGATCTGCATACTCAGGCTGATCGTTGCCGTTGTGCCCTGCTCGATCCTTGCCATATTTTCCGGTATTTTCACTACAAATGTACCTTTTCCGAGCAGCGGGCGGATATAGCCTTCTTCCTCCAGCATCTTCAGAGCTTTGCGAACGGTCTGTCGGTTGATTCCATACTGCTGTGCCATCACACGTTCCGAATCCATCTTATCTCCAACCTGATATTCTCCGCGCCGCATCTTATCCAGTATTCGATTCATAAGTTGTATGTAAAGTGCATTATATTCCATTACTGTTTGCTTACGCTCCTGAATTTGTAAAAATCACTGATAGCCACAATTTCAAAATATTCAAACGGAATGCCTTCTTCCACATAAGAAGTTCCCCGAATCATCAGACACTCCTGATCCTTTGTCTGCAAAAGTTCCTGTTCCTTAGGGCTTGGTGTGACGACCAGAATCTCTTCTTCGCTTTTCTGGGTCACATATCCGAATTTTTCACGGATCAGTTCATAGAACGAACAGTGTTCCAGATCTTCCTTTTCCACACCTTTTACTTTTTCATAAACCATGTAGGTACTTTCTATGGACTTGGGAATACCCTCTATCACGCGCAGTTTTCTCAAAAAAAGGACAGGAGTCCCCCGGGAACTCTTCAGCATCCGACTGATAAATCTGTTTGCTTCTTTGATCTCCAGATTCAATATACGATATTCAAATGTTAATCCTTGTTTTGTAAGTGCTTCCGAAACAGACTGACAGACTGTTAGATCTCTCAGAATCGATATATTTTTTCCCTGCATGAAACCCTATTTCCCATCCCATTTTTTATTATTATAGCCCAGAATTTTCCTTTATTCAAGCACGTTCTCTCATTCCTGAAGTCCAAACACGTACTCCATATCGTGCCATTTTTCGCCGCCCCACACAGAAGCTGAGATTCCAAGATCTTTGTATCCCATCCTCTCATACATTTTTACTTTTTCATCCAGACAGGTAAGTACCACCCGTTTCCGTCCCTGCCCCTTCTCCCGTGCAAGATATCGCTCCATGATTTCTCTGGCAAGCCCCTGTCCTCGATACTCAGGCAGCACATCTAATCCAAGTAACATAATATTTTTTCCATTTTTATTATGAAGAGTAATATTCGTAAAGAATTCATCCCGAAATACATCTTCATCCGTGGCTATTCCATTCAGAAACCCTGCAATCTTATCTGTCTTTTTGTCAACCGCCACCAGAAATGTTTCCTGTGCCTGTGATGCCCGCTCCGCCATGGATTCCGGCGTACATGCTTCGTTGGACGGGAAACAAATATTTTCAATCTCAATTGTCTAGTCTGCTTCCTCTTCCTTTACATTACGAAATGTAAATAATTCCGATAATTCTGCTTTTGTCATTTTTCCGCCTCGTTTCTTGCCTCAAAAAGTGTTTCATACAAAATTGCCCCGACCATAAGAACCGCTCCGACTGCTGCCCACTTTCCAATCGTTTCATGAAAGATCAGATAAGACCAGATTGGTGCCATAATGATCTCTGACGAGGCAATTAAATTTGCATTTAATGCAGTTGTCATCTGAATTCCTCGCGTGTATAATACTGCTGCCACTCCTGAACACAGAAATCCTGCCACCACCAGAATTCCTGTCTGTCTGACGTCAAATACATCATGTGCAAAAAAGACCGCATATGTTCCTGTAATCAGAATACATATAATCTGCGAAAACAAATTCGCAGATACCGGATCGTTGTCTTCCATCGCCCCTAAATAGAACTGACCGCCAAACATAATACCAGATGCGAGAGCCAGAATATTTCCCAGCATCATTCCTGTGTTTATCTGCCCCGCAAAGAATATTAATATTCCTGCACTGCATACGGCCACTGAAATAATCTGCTGACATTTTAGCCTTCTTTTCTGGAAAATTCTATAATAGAACAATACAAAAATGGGCGAACAATACTGTAACACGATTGTATTTGCAACTGTTGTATATTTGTTTGCAAGGAAAAAACATATGGTCTGACCTGCTGTAGCCAACGCTGTCAACAGAATCTGACGATTCCACCGAATCGCAGACCCTCTGTTACACACGCGGAGAGTCAGCATTGCGACCAGAGATATTACCGCTGTCACAGTCATTCCGTGATACGTTACCATTTTGGTTACAATCCCAAGAAAGCTCCACAAAAATGCAGTTTCCAGAATCAGGATATTGCCAACCATTTGCCTGCTTCTCATAATAACACCTGTTTTATTCCTTTCAGATCAGCGATGTGATATGCTGCCTTTGACTGGTCAAAGCAGAAGCGTTCATCTTTTCTCGCCGCAACCGCAGCTCCTGCTGCCACGCCTGCCTCGATCCCATAGGTAGAATCCTCCACGATCAGACACTCTTCCGGCTTTCTTCCAAGCCTGTTCATGGTGATCTGATAGATCTCCGGATCAGGCTTGCTCATCACCAGAGATTCTCCACTGATCACGGATTCAAAATAATCCCGGATGTCACATTGATCCAGCATCTGTGAAATACAGTGCACCGGCGAAGAAGATGCCAGTGCGATCTGCAGACCCTGTTCTTTTAACCAGCGCAATATCTCTTTTACTTCCGGATACAATACCTCCGTAAAATCAGCGATATGACCGGACTGATAGATCTCCTCCAGTTCCTCATCAAACTGAAGGTCATCCAGCGGTCTTCTGGCCAGTTCATGCATCAGTATCCGCTCCGTCTTTCCTGACATTCCAACGATTGGGTACAGTTCTTCTATTCTGATCCAGGGATATCTTTTTACAAGTTCCCTGTATGTACGTTCCAGATAAAAATATTCGCTGTCGATCAGCACACCGTCCATGTCGAAGATTACTGCCTTATACTTCATCTTATTGCCAGTCCTCGTCATTTTCCTCCTCACATCCTTCAAGATCCTCTTCGTTGAAAAAATCAACCTGTTTTCTTCCGTTTTCTATGATTCCTTCCAGAATTTCCTCCCAGGACATTCCAATGTTACGCTCCATCAACGTCTCGATCAGCATTGCAAGATTCGTTCCATATACAACTTTGATCCGACGATCCTTCATACTTTCCGGCACGATCGTATTAAACGGTGAGCCGCTTAACAGATCACAGAACACCAGAATATGCTCTGCTTCTTTCATCGTCTGCAGTGCTTCTGCAATATGCGCTTCCAACTCCGTCTTAGTGTCTCCTTCCGGAAAATCCACCCACACAAAATCATCCTGTTTTCCAAGGATCAGTTCTGCCGCGCTGGCAATACCGCTGGCAAAATGTCCATGTCCCAATACCATAATTCCTGTCATATACAATCTCCTCCTGAAAAAACAAGGGCAGATATTTCTCATACCTGCCCCGGTTGTGTTTACTATTTTGCCTTTGGATAATGAGCTAAAGATTCTTCAAACGGGTCAACTCCCGTATCAATATAAACCTGCTCAGCGCCTTTGGCCGCTACAAACTGAAATGGAACTGTATACATCAGCGGTGCAAGATATTTGTTTGTCTTTACACTGAATACCGCATCTCTCTTATCTGCATCCGGAATATCTTTACAGGTGATCACATGTACCCGCGGTGTATATTTTTTGTATGCAGTACGGAATTGAAGCATACGCTCATATTCTGCCTCGTCGGAACCGATCATAAGAATGGTCTGTTTCGGTCCGATTGCCATGGTCGGTCCGTGGGAATACTCCTCCAGTTCATATCCAAGAACCGGAAGTCTGAGCATCTCGCCTGCCTTCAGTACGCCCTCCAGCATGGATCCATAATCTACGCCATATCCAAGAACGTAGATACGTTCACTGTTGACGATGGATGCGTTATTTCTGTCATACCATGCCTCACTCTCATCGAGTACCGTCTGGAAATGATTTACCAGATCTGCAGCTTCCTTCAAAGTCTCCTGATACTGCTCTTCGGTGTAGATATTCTTAGCTTTTGCCACGCCGATCGCCCACAGATAAACACTCAGTACCGACACGGTATATCCTTTTGTCTCCGGCGGTGTCAGCTCATCGCCCACCAGCAGATGTACGGAGATATCTGTATTTTCAGTGATCTTGCTCTGCAGATTACCGGTGATTGCCAGCGTCAGATAACCGTTCTTCTTTGCATACTCCATAACCTCGCAGGTAGATACACTGGTTCCTGACTGACTGATTCCCACATACAGGATCTGATCATTTTTCAGCATTCCTGTCCAGTCCGGTTTCTCATAGTTCTGATAGACCGTCGGATACTGTGCACTTGCATCAATTCCTACGATATGTTTGAAATAGTAAGCAGCGATCTGAGATACATTGTAGGAAGTACCTGATCCAAAGAAAAATACTTTCTTAATATCATGTTTCTTAAAAACTTCCACAAACGGATCCACAAATACGTTCTGGTTATCCAGTGTATATTTCAGCACCTCCGGCTGTGATTTAATGTTTCCAAGTACAGTCTGTTTCATAGTTCTCCTCTTTTCTGATTCATTCTTTTATTTCAATAATTCAGTCACATCACGTTTTACGTCCCTCGGGGTATTCTGTATGTACAGTTTGACTCCCTTCTGAACCAGTTTTGAAAATGCTTCTTTCTCTTCCGGCGTGATAAATGTGTTCTTATCGATCTGTGTTGCTCCCGGACGGTTGGACATATTTCCAATGGTAATATAAGGAACCTGATATCCGGCTTCTGCCATCCGCAGGATTGGAACCGGGCTGTTGCAGAGAATCATCACTTTGATTCCTTCATCAATTTTTCTTATAAATTTGTCCGCCGCTTTTGCAGATCCGAAAATGGACAGTTTACAGTTCTCCGGCATACCAAATTTCAAAGTTGTTTTTCTTGTCTCATCATTTACAATGTCGTCATCAACGATTGCGATCCTCTGGAGAGAATACTGCGGGATCCAGTATCCGCATACCTGTCCGTGAATCAGTCGATCATCAATGCGTGTATCTAAAATTGCCATACGCGCCTCCTTATGCAGAAATCAGTCCAAGGATTCCCAGCACAAAGCCAATTACCACGATTCCTGCGATCACATACTGAACTTTCACTTTCTTCTTAATTGCTCCATATACACCTAATGTGCATGCCAGCGGAAGCAGCTTCGGCATGATCTGATCCAGATAATCCTGAATGATGATTTCACTGCCGGAAAGTGTGAACTGAAGCGGGCAGTTGATGCTTACCCACATCGCGATCATACAGCCAATGGACATAGCTCCGATAATGCCTGCACAATGAGTAAACAGTGCCATTCTACCGGTCTTCTCCATCTCGCTTAAGATCTGTGCACCTTTGTTGTATCCAAGATCCAGTGTGATCAGACGGGTCAGCACATTCGGAATGTTGAATACCAGCAGCAGAATAAACGGTGCGATCGGGTTGCCTTCCTTTGCAAATCCAATAGCCAGTGCACATGCCAGGATACGGATAATGCCCCAGAAGAAAGTATCACCGATACCGGAAAGCGGTCCCATCAGAGATACTTTGATGGCATTGATGGTTGATACATCAAAATTCGGATCTTCCTTTGCGCTCTCCTCCATGGCGATGGTGGTTCCCATTACAAACGGTGATGGAGCTACGGTCATGTTAAATGCTGCAATATTTCTGTGCATTGCGGCTTTTAATCCTTCATCGTCATTTTTATATATTTTTCTCAGAAGCGGCATGATCGCATATAAGAATCCAAGACCTTCCATTCTCTCATAGTTGAAAGAACCTAACAATGTAAAACTTCTCCAGAATACGCCTCTGAAATCTTTCTTTGTAAATCTTCCTGTCGTTACTTCATTATTTGCCATGTCTAGTCCTCCCACTCATCGTCAGCAGCAGTGTTTGCAGCCACTTTTGCTGTTCCCTCATTGGATCTCAACATGAAGATGATCCATGCTACTGCAACTGCGATTGCCGCAATCGCAACCATTGTAAGATCAAAACCAACATAAGCTGCCGGAATAAATCCTAAAATGAAATACGGAATCAGTCGTTTCTCCATAATGATGTTTAACAGTAATGCAAATCCGAGACACGGAAGCAGTGCAGCTACTCCGCCAAGTCCGGTATTTATCCAATCCGGCATGTTGTTTACGATGCCTTCAATCAGCTCATTTCCGAAGAACATAACGATAAATGTCGGAATTGTGTAAGCTAAAAATGTACAGATACCACAGAAATAATGACACCAGCGGATTCCTCTGAAATCCAGTGCGTCGATCTTCTTATCTGCTGACAGCATCACACCTGAATAAGCGGACATCAGCAGCGTGTTCAGGAACTGCATGATAACTGCAACCGGAACACCAAACAAAATTGCGGTCTCAGCACCTGTACCAGTTGTAATTGCTACTGCTGTACCAATCGTACCACCTATACCAATATCCAACTGAGCAACCGGACCAATTCCAACGGCACCCATCCACATTAACTGGAGCTCTGCTCCGATGATCAGACCAGTCTTTACATCCCCCAGAACCAGTCCTACCAGAAATCCCGTTACAATCGGCTCACGAAGCTTGCATTCTCCAAGCCAGTCGCCTTCACATCTGCTCACACCTGCGATGATAGCAATCAATATTGCCTGCACCAAACTCATAACCATTCCTCCTAAAATTATTCTTCCTCTTTCGCGAATCGGATCAAGTGGTATATTATGCGTACCACTTGATATTTATATACCACACCAGTTAGCAGATTACAATACTTTTTCACTCATTTTAAGGATTTTGTCTATTTTGTCAGATTTTACCTTTAAAAATTAGGAAAAATGCCCATGCCCAGTATAAGTTTCCATTTTCACGACTATACTGTTATTAACCTATTTTTCCCAGAACAGGAAGGAGGATACAGATGAGACAAAAGCAGGCAGACGCGCCTCCCGATACCAGGAAACAGCAGTTAATGGAAGATCTGCGCCGTACCAAATGTGCACTGGACCAGGCCTATTCCAATTTTGAAAATGTAGTGGATCCTGACTTGATAGACTGCTCCATCTATGAACTGAAAGCAGTGCAGATGCGCTACCGTTTTCTTCTGAAACAGGCAGAATTACTGGAAAAAGCGACTTAGAGATTCGTTGACTTCTTTTTCTTCCTGTGCTACTCTTAAGACAATGGTTTTTTATGCTATAATTTACGAAAACAGAGGATAAGCAAATGGAAAAGAAAAAGTTTTATATGACCACAGCCATTGCCTATGCATCCGGAAAACCGCACATCGGAAATACCTATGAAGTTGTACTGGCAGACAGCATTGCCCGTTATAAAAGATTCGAGGGTTACGATGTATTTTTCCAGACCGGAACCGATGAGCATGGCCAGAAGATTGAGCTGAAAGCAGAAGAAGCTGGCGTCACTCCGAAGGAATTCGTTGACAATGCCGCAGATCAGATTAAAAAGATCTGGGATCTGATGGATACTTCTTATGACAAATTCATCCGCACCACTGATGAAGATCATGAGAAACAGGTACAGAAAATCTTCAAATATATGTACGACAAGGGAGATATTTACAAAGGTTCCTATGAAGGAATGTACTGTACTCCCTGTGAGTCCTTCTGGACCCCGTCCCAGCTGGTAGATGGCAAATGCCCGGACTGCGGACGTGAAGTACAGCCTGCAAAGGAAGAGGCTTATTTCTTCAAGATGAGCAAATATGCTGACCGTCTGATCGAGCATATCAATACGCATCCGGAGTTCATTCAGCCTGTCTCCAGAAAGAATGAGATGATGAACAATTTCCTTCTGCCGGGACTGCAGGATCTGTGTGTATCCAGAACCTCCTTCACCTGGGGCATTCCGGTCACCTTCGATCCGAAGCATGTTACTTATGTATGGCTGGATGCACTGACCAACTATATCACCGGTATTGGCTATGACTGTGATGGAGACAGCACTGAGAACTTCAAGAAGCTGTGGCCTGCAGATCTGCATCTGATTGGTAAGGATATCATTCGTTTCCATACCATCTACTGGCCGATCTTCCTCATGTCTCTGGATCTGCCGCTTCCGAAGCAGGTATTCGGACATCCGTGGCTGCTGCAGGGCGACGGCAAGATGAGTAAGTCCAAAGGAAATGTACTTTACGCTGATGAACTGGTTGATTTCTTCGGTGTAGATGCTGTCCGTTACTTTGTACTTCATGAGATGCCGTTTGAAAATGATGGTGTAATCACCTGGGAACTGATGGTAGAGCGCCTGAACTCCGAGCTGGCAAATACCCTTGGCAATCTGGTAAACCGTACAGTTTCCATGTCCAATAAATATTTCGGTGGTGTAGTGACCAACACCGGTGTAGAGGAAGATGTGGATGCTGACCTGAAGGCAACCGTTCTTGGAACTCTCACCAAGACCACCGAGAAGATGGATCAGCTCCGTGTGGCAGATGCCCTGACAGAGATCTTCGCACTGTTCAAACGCTGCAACAAATATATTGATGAGACCATGCCTTGGGCACTGGCCAAAGATCCGGAGAAGAAAGACCGTCTGGCTACTGTTCTCTACAATCTGGTAGAAAGTATCAGCTACGGTGCTGCTCTTCTGGAGTCCTTTATGCCTACCACTTCCAAGAAGATCCTGGCTCAGCTGAATGCAAAACCAAGAACCATCGATCAGATGACTGAATTTGGTCTCTATGAGTCCGGCACCAAAGTAACAGAGACTCCGGAGATCCTGTTTGCCCGTCTGGATGTCAAAGAGGTTCTGGCAAAAGTAGAAGAGCACAAAGCTGCTCAGGCTGCAGAGGCTGCTCAGAAGGAAAATGTCATTGATATCGAAGCAAAAAAAGCTGTATCCTATGATGATTTCGCAAAACTGCAGTTTCAGGTAGGTGAGATCCTTTCCTGCGAAGCTGTTCCGAAAGCTGATAAGCTGCTCTGCTCTCAGGTGAAGATCGGAAGCCAGGTACGTCAGATCGTATCCGGTATCCGCAGCACCTACAGCCCGGAGGAGATGGTTGGCAAGAAGGTTATGGTTCTTGTAAACCTGCAGCCGAGAAAGATCCGCGGACTGGTATCTGAAGGCATGCTTCTGTGCGCAGAAGATGCTGACGGCAAGCTTTCTCTGGTCGCTCCGGAAAAAGAGATGCCAGCAGGCGCTGAGATCTGCTAATTCTATAAAATAAAAATGAAGCCTTCGCACATATTTTTCAGATTCTTGTCATATAGTTTTCTGATCACCACTGTGCGGAGGCTCTTTTTATGAAAAACAGGAAAAAACTTCTCTTTATTTTATTTCCACTTCTGATCCTGCTCATCTTACTTGGGCGGATTCTTTTCCACCCCTCCTTTTCCACCTATACATCCCGGCTTTTCCGTCAGGAACTGGCACAGGATACGATCACCCTGCATTATACCTTAAGCGATCCAGAGGCTTATGGTTTTAAAAATATGTCCGCCTCATTAGGCGATTTTACATATGCTTCCTTTCAGAAAAGGATTCAGGATCTGAAAGACCAGCAGGTCTCTTTGCAGAATTTTCTGGATCAGGATCTAAGTGAACAGGATGCCATGACCGCCGAACTTCTGGACTGGTGGCTTACCGGTCAGATAGAGATGGAAGATTTCTATTATTTTCAGGAGCCGCTGGGACCAACACTTGGTGTACAGGCACAGCTTCCGGTACTGCTGGCAGAATTTGCTTTTCGGAAAGAAGCCGATGTTGATCTTTATCTGGATCTGCTAAAACAATTGCCCGATTATTTTGCACAGATTATAGATTTTGAGCGTGAAAAAGCCTCCCACGGTATGTTCTTAAATGGAGAATCCCTGGATCAGATCCTTGCCCAGTGTAATGCCATGCTGACAGTCGATGAGCATCATTTTCTGATCACATCCTTCTCTGACCGGTTGCGGGACTGCTCTTTTGTAAGCGACAGCCACCGGACTGCCTACGAAATCCGCAATCGGCAGATTATTAACGATTGCGTAGTTCCCGCCTACCAGTCTCTGATTACTTCTCTGGGCCAATTACGTTCAACACAGAATCAGGCACTGGGGCTTTATCACACTCCCGGCGGTCTCTCCTATTTTGAGCACCTGCTGAAATACACCGTAGGAACGGATCTTACAATCTCCCAGATCAGCCGTCTGCTGGATGATCAGATGGAGACCGACTATGAGACAGTCTATGCGGCGATTGAAGAAGGGATCGATCTGTTGGAGCATGATTCTGTTGCAACGGCAGACTCTGATACAGCGAACTCAAATGCTTCTGGCGACATGGCTTCTGCACAGACTGCCTCCGACGCTTCCAGCCCGCTCTATATCCTTCTTGACCTTCAAAAAAAGATCAATGAAGATTTCCCAACACCTTCAGATACAAATTTTCAAGTCAAGACAGTTCCAGACTCTCTTGCGCCTTACCTAAGTCCCGCCTTTTATCTGACACCACCAGTGGATGCCACCCAGGAAAATACCATTTACATCAATCCTTCACAAAATACGGATGGGATCACGCTGCTCACCACACTGGCTCATGAAGGTTATCCTGGCCATCTCTATCAGCATACCTTTGAACAACTGGATTCCTATGATCCGATCCGAAGCCTTATCTATGTAGGCGGTTACACAGAAGGCTGGGGATTATACAGTGAACTCTATGCCTATGATTTTCTTGATATGAATAAGGCCAAGGCAAATGCCCTGAGGGCATTATCATCTCTGAACTATGCCATCTGCGCAAGCCTGGATCTGTCCGTACACGGCATGGGCTGGAACGAGGCACAATGCGTCAGTTACCTTGCCTCCTTCGGAATCACCGACACCACACAGATCCACAAGCTCTATCTGCAGCTTCTGGAAGAGCCAGGCAACTATCTGAAATATTACCTTGGTTACCTGGAGATCTGCAAACTAAAAGAGAGCGCTCTCGCACTCTCTTCCAACTGGTCTTTATATGATTTTCATAACTGGTTCCTGACTACCGGACCGGCTCCATTTTCCATTCTCACCGAACACTTAGAGGACCTTGAAATATCGTAAGCGTCCAATAAGAGGGTGTATCGAAATTTCTGGCTGTTGCATGTAAACTA
>ERZ773162.560-NODE-560-length-42435-cov-69.755498_pt1 | contig 42435 bp, 49 predicted proteins | sample MGYA00511113_ERZ773162 | MGnify/ENA primary metagenome ERZ773162 (study PRJEB29015, sample SAMEA2737807) | human gut metagenome | biome: human gut; feature: human-associated habitat; material: faeces | place: China | collected 2012 ... | reverse complement strand
GGATAGATGTCCCGCTCGGAGGTTTAGCATGCTCTGCATTGCATCCCACTGAACCTCCTGGTGCTCCGGGTACGTGTTCCAGTACAACCCCACCCAGTCTAGTAGGTTCGACGTATCCGGCGCGAGCATGCTCTTAGGTATCTGCTCTCGCAGTCGGTTCCATACCTTCTGCGTGCACATTGCCTTAACTACTATTAGGTCCAATTAAAGCCTCCAGAATCTCTTTGATTTCTGCGTCCTTAGGGTCCGCAGCGAAGTAATGCTCCCGGCACTGCATGAACGGGCGCAGTGCTCGGCGTGCTGCTGCTACCCCAGCGTGCCCTGCTGGGTCATTGTCCAGCATCAGAATCACTTCCGGGCGATTCTGAATCAGCCAAGCCCTCAGCGGCGTGGGCAAGCGTGTACCCAGCATAGCTATAGCCTGCACGTTCAACGCACTGTAGCTCGTAACTGCGTGCTGTATCTTCCTCGCTGATAGAAAGTCCTCGGTGAGCACAACCTTTAGAGGCGCGGCCGCAGCTACAGCCGGTGCTACGGCAGGTGCCGCGGCAGCGAACGGTATTGGCTGGCCGTACATTACCCACTTCGGTTGCTGTCGGGCATGCACTGCACGGCCCAGAGCAGCGCTTCCGACACGGAAGATTATCCGCTGTTTCTCTTTGCTCCATTCTGCATCCTCCACCATTTCAGGCATGATTCCCTTTGTGGTCAGGAATCCGTAAATAAAATTCTGCGTTTCCGCAGGCGCTTGGCTAATGCAAATTGCATCTGCAGGTGCAGAGGGCTGCACCCTCGGCTCTTCCTGTAACTGTATGCGCTGGTACTGCTTGTGCTCCTTGCCTACCTGCTTGCAGCGGTGGCAATAGTATTCCCAGGCATCAGGGTTATTGTAGAGCACCCCAGCGGCGTCCCTGCCGCAGCACCGAAAGCGTGCCCTCTGCCCCACGGCCAGGCGCTTGCACGCTCTAAGCCAGGGCTGGTCCATAGTTAATCCTTAGCCGAAGATTGCTGCACAAAGCATACCCCACAGGAAGTGCAGAGGGAGTATAGCTGCTTGGGTCTCGGCGCTTGCCCCTAAAGCGACGGCCGTGGCGGTAATGCCTATACTACCTAACACGGCAAAGAGTAGTGACCTAAGCATTCTGCTTCCCCTTCCGTTTGATTTCCATAGCCATGCGGCGCAGGTCGTGTGCCAACTGCAGAGCTGAATCGGGGTCGATGTTAATCCCAATCTCAACCTTTGCCCGAGTACTTCCCTTCTTAGGAACTACCCCGATGTACATTAAACCTTCCCCGTCCCCATTATCCTTCTCAAGAACTAGGCGCTGGTCATTTCCCGGGTCGCGCTTGGAGTTCATGTAGGTTACACTGGCTGGAATAGGCGGCAGCTCCTCGTCCTCGGGCTCCTGGTACAGCTCGAAGTTATCGACGTACCACGGGTGCCTATCACTGCGTGTAATAATCCCGTCTACCTGTATAAAGCGGCCACCACCGCTAACAGAAGTCACTATGTAGTAGGGAGAACCTCCCAGCTTACTAATGAAGTATTCATCTTCACCACACCATTCTTTGCGTACAACCTTATCCCCGACTTTAAACATCGACATAATCAACCCTCCACAATATTATCGTATCCGCCCCAGTCTTCTACGACTCGGGTGCCTAGTTCAATCAGTTCTTCTTTGAATCCATAATCGGAGAACACCATGATGTACTCCGCCGCCTTCTCTGGGTTCTCCTGCACCCAGCTAACAAGTTGTTGTTTAGAAAGATGTGACACTACGCGGAACGCAGCCAGCAATTGTGGGTCCTCGTCCGGCGGCATGTCCCACGGCTGCCGTAAACTGAGCGTTGGCGCAGAGAGCCATTGGTCTGGTTCTACTACCCTAGGATCCCGCTCAATCGGAAGGTGCGAGAACGTACCATCTTGCAGTACCCGCTCAAGCACTTGCCCCAGGATGTTCAGGTCCAGTACCTCATCCGGGGTGTGCTCGTGCATGTACCCTACACCGACGTTGGTGCACTCAGGAATGATGCCAACGAACTCGGCTGAGTCAGTGTACACCCCCTTCTGTAAGTGCTGCTCCGTGCGTCCCAGGCGCTCTGCCAGGGTCTTGGCAAAGGTGTCGGAGCAGCAGCGCATGTACCGTTGGTGCGTGATTATACCGTCGCCGCGTCGGTCAAAGCTAATCATCGCCTTGACCCCAGTCCAAAACCCAGTGTCGTCCTTGACCGATGCAGCGCTGCCCTCGCAGCCTACCTCCTCATCCACGAAGAAGCAGTAGCGTCCGTGCACACCCCGCCGCAGCATCTCCAGCATCAGGTAGATACCGGCGCCACAGTCGGCGCCCAAGCAGTCAGCCTGCTGCGGATTCTTTACGAACAGTACGCCCTTGTTAGTGCAGCCGACGTCCGGCGCAGCGCTGGTTGGGCGCGCCACTGTGTCGAGATGAGACGTAAACGCTACGTCACTTTGCTCTGAGTCCCCCACCAGCACGAAGTAGTTTCCGTGCTTGTCCTTTACGTAGTGCATACCACTTCCCAGCGCTTGCATAAGCAGCGGCTCAAACCACTTAGTGCTTGCCCAGCTAGGCCGGTGCGTTCGCAGTATCTGCAAGAGCAGCTGCATATCAATCCCGTACGGATTCAAGAACATTAAGCTGCCTCCTCTACTTCTTCTTCGTCATCGTTGCCTAGGTACTGCTCGTCCAGTCGAGCAGCGGCATACTCAGTGAGAATTAACCCGTGCACAGGGTGTTCTTCTGCGTGCTCAATAAGCACCTGTCGGCCCTGTGCATACACCAGCTCTTCTTGGTCGTGCACTACACCTTCTACCGCACAGTGCGCGAGGTCACTGTCGTATACATAGGCACTGTGGTAATCAGACCAGGTACAGCTCCATCGGTTGTATAGACCCCGACGTCCAACTGCATGTACAAACTCTTCCCCTTCAATACAGCCATCGCACACCATATCACCATCTGCGGTTTCCTGCATATTATCAACGGAGTAACGCCCCTCGCAGCAGCAGCACCGGGCAGATTCTGTGCCGACGTAAATGTATCCGTCGGATTCTTGCGCCTCGTAGCCGTAGTCATCACGAATTACAAAGGCGTCACCCCCTTCTTCATCCACCCCGCACTGGTCGCTGTCCAGGTATGGCATCAGTACCGCGCCGCTGTGTTGCGGGTGCGGTATACGCGCCAGTAGTACCCCTTCGAGACACTCAGTGTTTCTGGTGTACCCATGTCCGCGCAGGATTGCATCCGCAGCGTTGCCATAAGCACGAACATATTCGTTAGTTTCTGTGTTAACGATTGCCCGTGCCTGCACTTCAAAGTCATCCCCGAACAGTTCCCCGGTGTACTGGATGAACAGGCGCAGTCCATTATCCGGCAACCCGTGGCTGGTAGTGGCATACACACGCACAGGGCTGTGCTCAAAGCTGTACCCGCTCATGCAGCTACCCGGGCCATTCTCGTAGGCGTCGTACCATTCCTGCTCGGTCTTGCACAGGTACGTTGTAGGGTCTACGTTCATAGCCTTTAGGTCTTCGATAGCATCGCGGAAGTCCACCCCGTTGCCATAGTAGTTAGCGAGCCACTTACCTACGCGCATCTCTACGCAGCGGTACTCAGTAACTGCGGCGAAGTCCTTGTGCATCCGCGGCTGCCCCAGCATCACGACGGGCTCTCCGTTGCGGAAACCAAAGCCCAACGGCACAGCGAATCTAGACACTACGAAACCGTGCAACTTCATGAGCAGCATGGCAGCCTGGTCATCGCGGATGTGGCCACCGTAATCGTAGCCAGTATATAAGCGGCGCTGCTCCGCTTCTGGTGCAAGCATAATGCGCTCGAATAACTGTACAGCCTGCTTGTGCACCTTGTAACCTGTAAACTCTTCGACGCAAGCAACTACGCGCTCAACCACTACATCACCATCCTCATAGAAGTCGCGGCGTCGTTCACAGAACTTGCTGTCGAGGGTGCGCCGCGCTGGGGTAAATAGTTCGTAGAAAGTTCCGGAGTTGTACAAGTCTACCCTTTGCAGCGGGCCGAGAGTCCTCATCAACTCGCGGTATTTTGGGTGCAGCGCCCCGCCTATAGTGACCTCTAAGCCAGGGGTGTACGCGCTTACAATGCGTACACCCATAAGCGCCTGCAGTGGACCCTCATTGTGCGGGTAGTCTGCACCTTGCATTTGCAAGTCCCGGAACGGGGTCCAGTAATCACCGCTGGAATACATCGAACATTTAATTGGCAGTGCGTTTGCACCTTCCGGTAACACTACTTTCCATTCGATAGGTGCTGTGTTAGTTTCCTGCATTTTCATTTGCTCCTGAATAGATTCTTTGAGTTCGTCAGTAATAACGAGGTCAGCGCGCGTACCACGCAGCGAGTTGTCGTTGCTTATAATACGAGCGCACAGCTGCCCTAAATCCTGTATAGGCTCCACGATATCCATACCGTAGTAGTGCTGCGACCACATCGAACGCAATGTGCTCTTGCAATCTGCGCGCGGCAGACTCAGTGTACTCTCGATAGGTTGTGAGAACAGTGCCAACACCCTCTTTTCTAACTCGGAGTAATCGACGCTCAACTGGTAGGATTTGCTTGAGTTCATTAGGAACCTCTTTGAATGTTTCCCAAGTGCAACCGCACTTACCTTGCGTTTCCAGCAGACGCCAGCACAGCAGCGCTGTTTCGTCTACTGTGAGCATACGCCGTCCTTGAATACCACGTTGCTGGCCACAAGGGCGCTGTGCTTGCTGGATATTAACCCGCCAACTGTGTGACTGGAAGGCAACCACCGATTACCCTGCTCAGCATAGAATTCTGCGCTGGCATGCAGTGGACTGCACAGCGGCACTCGGTACAGCAACCCGCTTGGCCGCTTGTATACATCATACATAATTTGCTTGCTCATACTACACCTCGCACATTAAACCGGTGGTAGTAGCCGCGCAGGGTCATACCCAGGCGCTGCGCTTGTTTCTCATAGTGCTGACGCAGCGCTGCCTTCGCGTTGTACTCACGCGCCAGCCCTTCGATTGTTGGTCTCTGCTTTCGCATCAGCAGCGTTTCAGGATTCTTTCCGTGCATGCTCTGCCTCAAGTTTCGTTGTTGCTCTTACCGTCCACAGTGAGCGTCACAGCGGCGTCCGGGTACTGCTCCTGCACCGCCGCGAGGATACGCGCGCCCAGCTCTTTGCAGCCGCCCTCCGGGTCTTCAAAGAGGTCATACTCAGGGCGCGGCTGCGGTTCCTGCGTTGCTGGTTGCTGCAACTGCACAGTGCAGTACGGGATTGGGTTGCTTGCGTCGTTGCCCAGCACCAGCATAGCGCTGGTCACAATGATGTTGAACACGTTAACCATAGAGTTGTCTCCAGTCGGTGATGATGCCAAGATTCACGGCGTCCAGCACAGTGCGGGCAGCCATTTCGGTGTGAGTGTCGATATACTCAAGCACGGTGTCGGTAAAAGGGTCCCCAGTTAATATAACCACAGTGAACGCGTAGTCCTGCTCCATGTTTCGGCAAGCCTCATAAAGTTCATGACCCGGATAAACCAGTATTGCTTTCATATGAAATCTTCTTCGTTAGCGGCATTCACATAGCGCCCCGTAGGACGCTATAGGCTTGCTACTAGGCTGCCGCCTTTAAAGTTGCATCCAGTACAGCGCGTACATCCACTCCCTGCGATACCAGCATAGACACGAGGTCAGCGTCGCTTACGCCAGTCTCCTTAGCCTTCTTGATGGCGTTCTTAACGCGCCCCAGCGCTTGCAAGCGCACTGCATCGGCATCCAGCGCGTCATTCTTTACCTGCTCTGCTTCGGCGGCGTACAGGGCCATACAGGAGCTATAAAAGCTGGCTACAATTACTTCGCGGCCTTGCTTGTCAGCTTGCTTGTAATTCAGACGCATGGTGTCCAGTTCAATCTGGAGCTTCTCAGCCGAAGCGTAGCACTTCTTCGCATTGAACTCGTACTTACCGGACTCTTTGTTGAACTTGATAGGCAGCAGCGTACGCAGCACCATATCGAAGTCGGCGGCATCACTGCGCTGCATATCCGTAGCCCAGGAAACGTTGCTGCTGATAAGGCCGTGGAAGAGCGCACTGATAGTGATGTTGCGCTTTGCTTCCACTACATCGCCCAGCGCTTTACGGATGCTACCAGCGGCGGTCAGCTTGAATACTTTACCAGTTGAATTGGTCATAATGCACCTCATTGATTGTTGTTTATGTAATTACTTCACATAGCACCTCGAAGGATGCTATAGGCTGTAATTAGTGTCCAAACTGACCAGCAGTGTACCAACCTTGTGGCACCTTGCTACTACCCTTTGTTTTGGTCTTACCGCGTACATTCGTACTGAACGTAGCGGATTGTTTTGTCCGCATATACCCTGCGCGGTTCAGCGCGTCCCGGCGCTTTCTCAATTCCGAACCGGATAGCTTCTCCAGTCCAGCGAATTGTTGCGCTAACTTCTCACGATATTTCATTGTGTACCTCTCAAAGTTAATGGTTAACGCCCTAGCAGGACGCTAACTCTTAACCTTGTTACCCACTGCACAACCGTGGAACCTGTGGTTCAGGTCTCGACACTATTCTTTTACGGGGCAGTGTCTCAGCGCCCCGGTAGTGTTCGGCTTTTCAGCCCCGCCCTCTAGCCCTACGGCTCCGTTGCGGTCCTGCTCTTTAGCTGATTATCTAGGTTTGGTCGTCATCGTACCAGTTAAGGTACTGGGCCTCCCCGCAAACCAGCTTACTGCTTACAACTGTTTACTACTATGCGCCTGTCAGGTAGTACGCTTCCCTTACTGCTGAGGCTCAATCTAGCTTATGTTCTTCGCGGTGTCAACTCTTTTTATCGAGTGTCTAACCCTTCACACTATCTAGCTTTAGCCTAGCTGAGTCTCCCGACTCTGCCCCGGTCAGCCTAGTTAGTCGCTAGTGCCTCCCGGTGATTGAACTATAGCTGCATTGAACCAAAAGAAGCAAGTAATATTTTCAACTTTTTATAACTAAGAGCAAAAAGGGTAAGCAGGGCAATAACTTAGAACCACACCTAGAACCACACTAGTGATAGCCAGTGATAGCTCCAGCCACTACTAGCCATACTGCATAGTACTGCACAGAGCGTAACGTAGTGACGTAACGTAAGTGAAGGAACGTAGTGTAGCGTAGTTAATGCTTCCCTCCCTACGGTCAGTCATACAGGGCATTACTAGTGAGTACTAGTGAGTAGTAGTGTATATAGTGCCCTAAACCCCTCCTACTCCGGTTACTTCATTTCATAATAGCTTTCGAATGAAAGTAAGAGCAAAGGGATAGCGCCGGGATAGTGCCGGAGTGTGGATGTGCGCCCTAGTGGGGAGCGCGCAGCGTAGCATATAATCGGCACAATGTAAAGCACTAAGGATAGCCAGTGGATAGCCTAGTGCATACTAGGGATAGCACTAGGGATAGCACTACAGCGCACTAGCTGGCCCGCTATGGCCCCACTATGGCCCCACTAGGCAGGCACTAGGCAGGCCCGCAACACAGGCACAAAATAAGCAAGGCAGAGCGCACCCCTATGGCCCACAGGGAGCGCACAGGAAGCGCCCTAGTGAACGCACAGGGATAGCCATAGGGTAGCACTAGCGATAGCCCTAGAACGCAGCACAGGCCCGCTGAGGCCCGCTGGTGCGCCCTAGTAGGCCCTAGCAGTGCCCACCAGTGCCCCCCCCCCCTAAATTGACGCTAGGCACCCCCTATGGGGGCAATTGGGCGCGTTCAGGGTGAGGGAGGGGCTCGCGTGAGTCTAGTAAATTTCAGGTCCAGATATAGACGTGCAGCCCCCGGGATTACTCTAGGGATTTCCTAGAGATGGCCCCGGGGTCTACGTTGCGTACAGCAGCTCCAAGGAACCCTGCCGAAGCAGGGCGATGAACTATTCTGCCTCGACCCTTACCCCTTCGAATTGAGAGTCAGAGAGCAGGTGCTCATACGCGCTTGCAAACGCGTCGTTACTGCCGGAGGAGAACTCCATGAACTTAATGAGCTGTTGAGTGTTGTTGTAGCTCATATAAACCGGACATACAGCTGCTCCGTTCGCCCTAACAGTGACCTCTGGGATAAAGAGTTCAACCTCATTATCCACATACTCTGTATCGATAACCACGCCGCCTATGGAGCGTTCCACCGGGATACTGGTCATCCAAATATATTTTGCCATATCTACTCCTTACTTAATGTTGCCGTAATACCGCAGAGAACATTCTTTCAGGATTATGTTGTCTACGGGGTTTAAGACCTGAATCACCAGCTGCGCTGCACGAGGCAGGTACCCAGTTACTTCCGGCCCATCAATTGGGATGTACCCAGGGGTTGTAGCAGCCGCCTTCATTACCAGGGCTACTTCGGATGCTGTATCTGATGTCGGTGTCCGCGTGGTTGATAGCAGGGTAACTGGGGCTAATGACGAGTTTCCATCGAACGTTTGCATTGCTACAAGCGAAACCACAATGCTCGAACCCTTGGTTTGTGCCCCATCTCCCCACCTGAAAAACATACGGAAATCATCGATTGCGTATGCATCGTCTGGGATAGGGAAAATAAACGTAAGTGGTTTATCAACGACAGTATAAACCGCCTTGCTGATAGGGGAATCACCAGCCCTTACGCTTGCATAGTCGGACACGAGGTATTGCAGCGGTTGGAAATAGATTCGCTTGAGGCGTCGCCCTTCTACCTCGTTGTTATTTAGGTATGCCGCCGGCGTTGTCGAGCCGCCATAAGCGATACTATCAGGCTTGAATTTTACCTGGCAATACTGCGCGTTGCTAGTCCCAAAGTAAACGTGGTTCGTGCAGTTAGACTGTGTAACGTTTTTCCATACGCTGTATTTAGAACGTAGGGCAACAGCGTGGTCGCAGTTGTTTGAGTGGATATCATAAAAAACGTTCGGCTTCTCAGCATCGTAGAATATGCCCGCTTCGGTAGTGTAATACTCAGCAACGCCGGATTTGGCGTTGCCGATGTTAGCGTCAAATACCAGTGCACCTTTAGCGTTGTTAACCAGAATACCTTCCGAGGTGGCTGTGCGCCCAAGACTAGGAATTTTGAAGTTATAGAACGAGCAATCTTCCGTGTAGTTCATCGACGCGCCAGAACCATGCGGAGAACCATCTGCAATCGGCTTTAGCTGGAAACAGTCGTGTATAGAGCACGACGTCGAGTTAGCAATAAAACCAATACTATAGTAGGTTTCGTAATGGTTCGGCTCAACGCATTCAATGTTATAAGCGTGGCAGTTATGACAACTAGGCGTTGCCGGCGGAACGTCAGAACCAATATTGACTATTTCCGTCCAACCTTCACCCCAAAGGTTATACGCCTCACAGTCAATGGCGTTAGCAAAAGATACGCCATAGCCGCCTTTTAACGTTGTTCCGTTAGGGTAAGAGGCCACCAGGTAGACATCACTGACACAGCAGTTAGATGATTGAACTTTGTCAAGGTTATCTCGCAGGTAAACCCCGCGCGCAAGCTCAACAAACGTTGAATCCACTACTGAACCTGTGGTAGACCATGTGCCATCGTTCAGGCATTGAATTGCCTTATCTCTGTTTTGCTCTCGGCCACTGCCAATGACAAAACCGCTGCGTGACTTCCTGGCATATAGCGGGTCAGTAAAGTTGATACGGCAGTTAATGCCAGTGCCTTTAAAGTGTGTGTTATTGAACAGGTAGACGGGGAAACCGATTTTGTATTCAACCGCAGGCGTCGGGATTTCAATAATCGCGCCGCCGATAGATTCCGCGTACATGGCAGCGCGCTGAAACGCCGGGTAATCATCTGTTACTCCATCACCTTTAGCGCCGAAATCCCGTACATCTAGATAATTTAAACCCAGTACAGGGTATTTTGCTCTTACTAAATTTGTCAGTGCCATACATCCTCACTTATCGTTTTAATCCGGCCAGTGCTGCGCCAACATCCTTATACTGGTTCCCAATTGCTTTGCTCTGCCACTGTCGGCGCTCCCACAGGCCCCAGCATACTTTGTTGCGCTGCCCGTTGATGTATTGGGAGCAGTCGAAGGTCCAGCGGTTGCTGCCCTTGTACACCCAACCGGTGCCCGGGGACTTCTGCTGGTACTTGCTAATATAGCGCCAATCCAGTACAGCCTTTCCTGCTGCTGCATAATCAAGGCTTTTGAGGTGGCGCTTAACGGCGCTGCCGTTGAAGCCAGCTACACCCACGTTATAAATGAAGTCTACAGACCCAACTAGGGCCACGTCAGAGAGCTGCATAGGAAGCCCGTCAAGAGCTTTTGCGTGTTCCCCTGCTGATTGTATCAGTTGCTTCTGACAATCGCTCAGAGTGGCTTTCTGGCCCATTTTAACGCCCTTGGTCTCACCGTAGCAGATAGTGGGGATACCTGCGCTATCCTTATAGGCGGTAAGACTCAACCCCTCGTTGTGCTGAATTACTCCGGTAATAGCACCACCAAGCATAGTGGCCCCCGTGAGGGCCGCAATAACCTTAGTCCTTAAACTCATATTTAATAGCCCCCTTACGTGCCTGCTCCTCTAGGAGCTTGAATGTACGCCGCTTGTAATACGCATTCCACGCCAGGGTTAGCACCGCGCACACCGTCGCAGTGATGAAGCTGATAGTGCTCCAGTTCCAGCTCATTAACTCTGCCAACCAACCTCCTGATACCGTAGCGCCGGTAACTGCTGCACCTGCCCGGGTAGCGAGGTCTGCTCCAACTACGTCCCCTACCTTAATCATCCTGCTGCCCCTTCTTCCTGAACAGCTTACGAATCACCAGAATGACCACTAGGAAGACCAGGGGAATGCTGGCCCCAGCTAATCCGGCGAGGATAAGACTGTAACTATCATTGTTAACTACCTGTAGGCGCTCTGCCTGGATTGTCCCGGTGCTAATAGTCTGCACTTGCTTCTTGCTAGAAGTATCCAGGGTGCCCACGTTAGAATCCTGTACATCAGTTTTGTTGGTGGTGCTGGAATCCACCTTGTTATTCAAGCCAACGGTTTGTTTGGTGTTCTCGGCACCAACCTGAGCAGATACATCCGGCTTAGAACCAACTAAGCCGGTGAGTGCAGAGGTCGCCGAGCAACCAGTCAGAGTAACCGCGAGCAGTAACCCAGCGACCAGCTTACGCATTAGCTAGCAGCCTTCACTGCGGCTACCGCGGCTTCAAGCGCAGCAATCTTGGTATCAAAGGCAGCACCAGTCTGGGCCACGTTCTGCGGTTGAGTAAGGATAGCATACAGGTCCTTACCGAGAATGTTCAGCTGACGCAGCAGCTCCTGCTGTTGCGCTGAGGTTGCTTTTGCAATTGCCATGTGTACTCTCCTTATTCTGCCGCGTCAGTAGCGGCTACGAACGCACTTTGCAGTGCAGTGAACGAATCATCAAACGCTGTACCAGAGCCCTCGCCGAGCGGCATACCTGTGCCCGTAAGGGCGACGTAGCCAGTCTTAGAGAGCTGCGAGAGCATGCTGAACAGGCGCGCCTGCAGTGTACCGTCATCCTTGAAGGCAGTACCGGCACGGGTAGCCGTGTAGCCTTGGGACTGCATGTACGTGAAGAACGCGTTCAGCTTAGTCAGTGCGGTCGTACCTACGAAGCCTACGTTGTAGTCCGGCTGCACCTGCTTCTCCAGGTTCTGGCACGTGCCTACAATGGCGTACTGTACGTCCGCAGTTTTAGCCGCGATGATTGATGCCATTATCTTCTTCCTCTATGTTGTTTACCTCTGCCGCGGTTATGCAGCCGAGCAGCTACACCCCGAAGGCCCTTAGACACTTTGCTCTGTGCCCAATCAAGCGGGTTCTCAATGAAGGCCCGAGCCATCTTCTCAGACTCACGCTCAGCCACCACTTTCTCATCTTCCACCAGATGCCCGTTCAGCGTAGCCACCATCATTGCAATTGCGTCTGCTCGGTCATCCTTCGCCAGGCTACCGCGGTCGTACGTGATACCGGATAACTGCGCGAACGCAGAGTACAGCCAACGTCTATCGCGTGAGTACGCCATACAAGTGCTGATATCGTCGTGAATAGCACGCTCATGCACCACCAGGCGGTGCCGACGAGTAACTGGGCTGATTGTGTCGATGATACGACGCTCTTTCTGCGTGGAGTTGTTCAGGTCCCGTACACCGATACCGGCGAGACGTCGCTCCCGTAACCGGTTCAGGATAAGCATAGACACGGTGCCATGCCCCATGTTGCTCTCCACCACCATATCCGGGATGTCTAGCTCTACGCACAGGTCAATCAGTTTATCAATGTTCTCTTCGCTGATACCTCCTTGGAAGCCGCCTACGGAGAATAGGTGAATGTACGAGTTCGCAGCACCACCAGCAGCGTAGGACACTTCATCTCCGCCACAACCAGCCGGGTCCACCACCAGCACCTTATGCTGATACGGCAGGTGCATGTCCCCGTAGAATGCCGGGAAGTACATCTGCTGACCCATAATCCCCCCATGCTCATGCTGGTACAGGTGCCGGCGGTCCGCGATGTAGGAGAACGTCTCCGGGGATGAATCCTGGCTGCCGGAGTAAACCAGCATATCCGAAAGCTTGATACGCGTACGCATTTGGTCGGACAGGGTGGTGTCGAGCATGTACTGCAGCTGGAAGCCTTCCGGACCAAAGTCCAGCTCCTTCTCAATCAGCGCATCCTCGTCATAGCGCCCGGGGTCCGTGCTCTCGCCTAGCGTCCCATCGACGCCGAAGCCGGTGCGTTTATAGCCGCGCTCAATAAGCTCCAGGATATAAGGAGCAAGTGTACTTCCATATCGCTCTTCCATTTCAACAGACGGAATGCGCCCAGGCCACACGCGTACCTCGAAGCCACGTCCCGGCAGGGTTTTATAGATACTGTCCTTGGTCTGTGGTGTACCCAGGTACAGCGTATCCCCGTGCGTACAGATAGCTGCGAAGTCTTTAGAAATCATCAGTAGCTGCTCACGCTGGGTTTGCGTTAAGCCGTTCTTGGTGGTCTCGATATCGTCTGGAATCAGCAGGTCCGCGCGCTTACCCTGCAGGGATGCGGTTATACCTACACAGGCTACGCTGGCGGACTTGTCCAGAGGCTTCAAGTCGCAGTTAACATCGTAACCTTCGAATGAAGTACGGTCCCCACGAGTAGGGTCCGCCTTCAAGTAGCACAGCAGCGGCCAAGTTTCCAGCATACGAATGATTAAGTTTGCTACGTCTGACGCCTGCTTCTCTGCGCCGGACACAATCAGGATACGACAGGATTGGTCCTGGATGAGCCTCCAGACGGCGTAAAGTGCAGCTAGCGTAGACTTAGCCTCACCACGCTGCGCGGCCACCATACGCTTCCTAGGGCCCTTCTGCATATACTCTGCAATGTCGGCCTGCATGTCCGTGAGCGTAAAACCCAGGAAGCGCATACCGATGTATGCGAATTCCCGGAAGTCGCTTAGCGCGGCGGCCATCATCATCGAGATGTCCTCGCGCTCCTCTTTGGGAATACTGCGCGGATTCGCACTATAACCAGTAAGTTTCTGGTTGAGCATGCGCAGTCTTCGCGCAGTCTTCACCGATACCATTAGACAATTCCTTCTAGTAAGTCCTCAGAGTCTGAACCGCCAACTTTGTTTAGAATCTCTTGCTTACGCGCCTCTCTGCGCGCCGCTAGTTCGTCATCGAACTCGTCTCGAAGGTCCTGCATCTCCTCGGAATCTGCGTCCGCGGTGATGTCATTATCCTTCAAGAACTTAGCGATAACCGATTTATCTGCGGCGGGGAGCGGCACCTCGTCTTCCTTAGACTGCTTGATTTCTTCAATCAAGGCCTCGGTGAACATGCGGTGCAGCTCCGAGAGGCGACTACGTTTAGCCGCCCCTGCCATTATCTAACCCTCATTGCTCTAATATAACCCTGAGCAGTACAGGTCCCGGTAAAGGTGGCCTGTGCTACCAGGTACACAGTGGTTGTTGCACTTAACCGTAGACGGCGTGACATACCTTGTCTGGAAGAATTCCCAGCCGCCAGTGTGGTGGTTATGGAATATAAGTCGTACCAGTTGCTAGGTAACACTGCACTGGTGCTGCTAACCCCAAAACTGAGGGCAGTAACGTTGCCACTATTAGTGATTAACAAGGCACTCTCAAGCTCGTACTCCCCCGCTGGTAGGCTCAAGGACAGAACGTTCAATGCGATGCCGCTGGTAACACTTACAGCTGCCGAAGTTACGGCACTCAGTACTTCCCCCACTACACCGGCAGCTGCAGCCGCGCCATCAGTACGCCCGGATATACCGCCGCTCAACCCAGTTAATGCTGTGATGTCTCCATTGCTGCCGGACGCTGCTGCTCCCAGGTTAGCCCTAGCAGTGGCGGCATCACCAGCCCCGGTACCCCCCTTTGTAATCGGAAGGCTACCAGTTGCCCCTAAGGTGGCATTGCCAGAGCCATCAAAACTGGCCGGTGTAGTGGATGTCAAATCCACCACCAAAGTCCTCGCTGTGGCTAGCTTCGCAGCTGAATCAGCGGCACCAGTGGTGTTGCCGGTACCGCCTTGGGCTTTACTCAGCGGCGTGGTCAGCCCACTTAAACTCGTGATATCGGAGTTAGCACCTTTGGCTGCCTTAGTTCCCACTGCTGCCTGATAGTCCAGAATTATCTGTGCATCAGCATTAGCCCTGGCCGATGCCTCTTCCCCTAACGCCGTAGCTGTGGCGTAAGTTTCCGACAACTCTGCATCATACCCCAATCTGGCGGATACCAATGTACCTGCCGGAAGTACCTCTGCAAACAGTAGGGTATTATCCACCACCTCAAAACTGTAGCCCGGAATCTGGCTTACGCCTTGCACGTACACTATAGCCTTTGTGAAAGACAATCCAGGCGTAACTTCGTCAGTAGCCTCGGCCAGTACAGTATACCAGGGGTAGCTTACCGTAGGCTCCCCTGAGATAAAGGTTTGCTCTAGATTGGTAGTACGAACATCGAGCGCATCATCTGCGGCTTTGCGCGCCGCGGCTTCGGCATCAATACGGACACCTAGTGCCGCATCCCCAGTATCTACATAGTTCTTGGTTGCCACATCCTGTAGGTCTTCTGGGTCCGCTACGTTAGTGATGCGGTACCCGTTCATGCTTATATTCCCGTAGAATCCGGGAATAGCTCGGCCTTCCACAAGCTCTTGGGCTAGGTGTAAGAATTGCGTGTTTTGAGAATCTACGTTCACCTCAATGAACGGAGAGCCGCTGGCGAACTCGATATACAAGTACTCCCGCTCAGTCTTGCGAATGAGCAGCACTGTAGTGTCCGCTGTTAAGGCTGCGTTTAGCCTGATATTAGTAGAGCTGGTCCAGGTGTACCCAGTGGTTTCCACCCCGTCTAGGTATACATGAATATAGGACTTGTCCAAATACTCAATATCGCACTGGATATCCTGGGTACCAGCTGACTTGATTTGCTCTTGCCAGCTGAATGCCACGTTAGTCGTCTCCAAAGTTATTGATGATAGCTCGCGTAGGTGCGAATTCCTGGATTAGTGGCACCTGCTTAGTGAAGGTCTTGATATCCATATTACCGGTAGCCAGGTCCTGTACGGCCCCGAGCAGCCCTGTGACGTAACCCATAGATGCTAATGAGTGACGAGGGGAATCTCCCAGGAAGATATCCTGCAGTAAGGATACCCCGCCGATGGCACTCATACCCAGTACGGACTCGCTGATGAGTTTCTGGGTGTCTACGTCCTCCCCATCCATACCGTGCTTAGCCATAGTAGCCAGCAGCATCAATGGGAACTGGTATGCCATAATGTGGGCTACACCAATCCACCCAGCATCGTTCAGCTCTCTACGCAGAATCTTGTTAGTGGCAGCCAGTGCGAAGCTCTGGTACCCTACAATGACTTTGCCGATAGGATTGAACTGTGCAAAGTGTGAGGTCTCTCCAGTGCGAATCTGCTGTACCAGGTAGTCCATCATACGCGTCCCTACAACCTCAACTTGCATCTGCAGGTCCGGCTGGAACATGGCGCCCGGGTTAGCCTTGTTGGCAGCGATAGCACGGTCCGCAATTTCGCGGGTAAGCCCAAAACGCTCCAGACGCTTAAACGCCTCAGCGTCGCCCTTGAACATCTGCGTAAGCTCATCTGCCACAATACCGGAGTTCAGGTTAACCTGCAGCCTGTGCACCATACTCATGCCGTTGACGTGGCGTGCAGCCTGCCCAACGTTCTGAGTGACGTTGAACCAGGTGGCCTGACGGGTCAGGTCCAGGTTATCGTCAGCGTACGTATTCAGCCAGCGGAAGCGCATCTCCTTCTGGATATTGCCTCGCAGCACGGTGTCTAGACGGGCAGCCATATCCGGAGTATTGATAGCTACGGCACCTTCCTTGAACCAAGGCTGGTCACGCATACTGCGCAGCACTCTAGCCATACCGAACTCCTTCATAGCCAGAGCAGTATCAGTCAGCTGATACAGGCCGGAGTTCTTGAGCATAGTGGCGTTCGCCATGTTCCCTGCTGCACGCAGCAAGTCCGGAAGCTGTCCGGCGTCAGCAGGTGCCCCGCCCAGGATAAAGTCGATGGTGTCATTAACGGTCTCCTCCCACTTAGCGGAATCCGCCAGTGCGTGCTTAGACTCATCAATCATCTTAGCGAGCTGTCCCAGGTCCTGTACGCCTGCATAGGCCATACCTACACGTCCAGACATACGGTTAGTGTACCCGTGCATAACCTTGGCTACGTCAGTATCCATCAGGTCCTGCATGCGCATGCTCTTTCCGTTAATCAGGTACTCTTTGTCCATGTTGAACCGAGTACGCTGGCGCAGGTTCCGCGCAGGGGATGTGCTGCCGGATTCTCGTAAGTTACCAGCCAGGAAGCTCTGGATTGCAGACTCTTCTACACCGGCGCTACGCATAGCCATAACGACCTCATCGTTACCCATACCGTTAATCAGCTGCTTCCACATAGGACCAGACTGCCCAGCACGGCCATTGTAGATACCATCAACCATCTCCTTGGCAACACGCTGCACTACCTCTGACTCCATGCTCGGGTACACGTCCCGCAGGGCGGACCGGAACAGGGCGCGGTAGTCGTCCAGAGTGTTACCCTGTACAATACCTTGACGCATCTTGTCGTAGCTGTACTGACGCGGGAAGTAGTAGTCGGATTTAACCAACGCACCATCATCCACCAAGCCAGCAGCGGTCATGTGATCGTGCCACTTACTAGCCCAGCCAGAGCGGCGGTAGGCATCAACCAGCGGAGCAATCTCTGCATCCGGCACCGGAACAGCGCGACCGTTTACGTCAGCGCTGTAGGCAGCATCCAGGTACTTACTCAGTCGGTCTTCCAGCGCAGCCCGCTCAGCGCGGAAATTACTACGATGGAAGAATCGTGAGAGCACCCCTACACCCTTATCCTTCAACGCGCCCAGGATAGCATCTTCCACTACGCTGGCGCGAGCATCCATCTCCAAAGTGAGGTTACGCTTGTAGTCCACCACTGACGGGCGACGGCCGCCTACTGCGGACGCATCCGACACTAGCAGTTTAGCCAAGTCTTCGTTGCCTTGGGCGATATTATCGTACAGGGCAAACATAGTGGAGAGCTTCTTCTTAGCGCCGTCCAGCATAGCTTGGGCACGCTTAGCCTCGTTGAGGGTAGTGCTGCCCGCCAGGTCCTGGAAGGCCTCACTACGGAAGCTCTGGGCTTGGTCTGCATAATCCTTAGCTGCCCACTTAACCGCGTCCTCATATGCATCCAGCACATCCTCCAAGGCAGAGCCTTTGGCCTTGATGCCCAGAGCATTCATGATGTACTCACCCAGTTGGCGGAGCATGCTCTTACCGGTGGGAGACTGCGTGCGTGCCAGGTGCTCAACCCACTCAGGGCTGTCGCCTAAGCCTGCCAGCATCTCGTGCACATTACTTGCGTAATATCGCATACGCGGTGTCAGGGTGGAATCAGCTGCAACAACAGCGCGCACTTCCTCCAGGCGTTTAGCAATCTCGGGATTACTGTCAATGGCGCGCGCGGTAGCGGCATGAATCAGTTCGTGCACGGCCACCTTGCTTGTATCTGCATCCATAGCGCGCAGCGCATCACCGACTGTAGTCCAGGTGCTGCCGTTAGCTTGCTTAGGTGCGCGCAGAGATATCTCCCCCCGCTTAGCTAAATCTTGTTGTGCATAAGTGTAGCGGCTGCGGTTTGCGGAGCCTGCTACTAGTTTAAAATCAATGTCGTTTACAGCATCACCCAGCGTGTCCAGAATAGCCTTCTGACCTGCCGTTAAGTGTTCAGACTTCTTCAAGAACTGAACTACGTGCTGTGCTTTCATGTTCACGGAGGCGGTATTGTTTCTCGATACTTGGATGCTTTCATCCAGTGTCTTAGTGAGAATTTCCTCTCCCTCTCCTACTCCGGTAACATTAGCATCCCTAGCTGTACGAGTTGTAGGCGCTTCTGGGTCGAACATAGGCTCACGCCCAGTACGAACCTTAGCGGCAGCTTTAGCAGCCCTAGACATATCCCAGAGCTGGTCTAACCCAGCTACGCCCGCTACCAGCGCAGTTACCGCGGCGGACTGACCCAGTTGGTCCTGTGCATAGAATGCAGTACCTACATCAGCAGCGCGGATAGCGGTACGTGCAGCTAAGCCCGCGCGGCCCGCAATACCGGCGGCAGACATCGGGGCCAGGATGAACGGGGAGTCGCCTACCAACATACCCGCGAACCCAGCTACTGTGTTGTCAGCCATTAAGCGGTCACGGTCACGCTGCTCAAGCATCTGCTGCATGCGGTAGTTGTAATCTTCTACCGACACGGAGTCGTGCAGGTACTCAATCTCTTCCTGATTCGGAGCATACAGCTTAGCCCTGGTATCGCTACTCAGGGTCTGCTTAGCATTAAAGTTCGGGTCTCGGTCAAATGCCGGAGCAGAGGCCTTACGGATAGCGGCAGCGAGGATGCTGTTACCCATACCCGATGCAAAGCTCTCTGCGGCTGTCGTAGCTGGGGTCTTGGCCTGCGCCAGTAAGGAGGCACGCTCCAGTGCGTTCAGACCGTTGTCCCCGGCATCGTTCCAATCTACGCGCTCAGGCGCAGGTTTAAGTGTTGCGCCCTTAGCAGAATCCTTTTCCTGTGGATTCGGTTCTTGGTTCAGAAACTGAGCCATAATATCTCCTAAAAGAATTTTGATAAGGGGAGGCCCCGAAGGGCCTCTAGTTAGTGCGTTGCTTCAAAGAGCCAATCGCGTAGGTTTTGTTCCAGGTACTTCTTACGCTCAGGTTGGGCCTGCTTGTACGCCGGGGTATTCCGTAGCGCTTGCCAAGCCCTACCCTGGGCCTCAGATACAGGGTACTGATACGCCCCCACCGGGGACTTAGCAGCCTTGCGTACCTGTGCCATAGCCTCAGCTACAGGGCCAGAGCTACCGTTACCACCGTGATAGTTCAGGTCCACCATTACCTTTAACGCCTCGTCGGAGGCATTCAAACCCTGCCCCTTGAGTTGCTTCTGCACGTTCGGGATGTACTGCTTCTCCAGGGAGGACTTGAGGATACTGATGCCGTCATCAATGGTCACTTTCTGTGGGACAGGCATGCCAGAGTTAACGTGCAGACCGAAGCCTACACTGCCCTTGCCCTTACCTTCTCGGAACCCTTCGAACTTCATAGTGGTGGCGAGAATGTCACTAAACAGCGATGGTTCCAGCCCTACCGAGTTACGGCCATTTACTTGCACGCTGACGGCACGCCCGTTGTCATGATCGTAGAAGGTGGCAGGACGTACACCTACTTGCTCGCTTCCAATCTTCATCTCTCCAGCCAGTGCTGAGTCATACGCAGCCTGTGCAGTAGCCTGAACGTCTCGAAGGTTCACAGACATAGTCTGGAAGGCGCCCTTCTTGTCGAACACGGTTACGGTCATGTTCTGACCTGCGTTGCCCGCGGTGGCGGCCTGCACTACTACACGCTCTATGTTGCTGGGGTCTGACATATACTGAACCTGGTTCTGTATATGCTGCTGCAGGGAGGCCTTGAATTGCTCTTGGTCTCCCTTATAATCACCCATGATAGATTGCACAGAGGTGCCCGCGGGCAGATACACATGCCTAGGTGCCCCGGCAATGTCCAGCTCCAGCTTACGGGATTGGATATTGCCTTTTAGCATCGTATTGATGTCGTCAGCGTCCTTCCCTACAAGGGATTCCGGATTGTGGTTATACACATAACGGTACTCATCTTCCATAGCAGCTCGCGCTTCCTGGCGCTGGGCGTCTGCATCCCCGAAGAAGCTGAACCAGTTAGCCGTGCCGCTTGGGTCCACCATCTTGTCCGTGGGGTTACTTTGGATATTGCTGTAGCGCCCACTCGCCTTATTCCTAGCCTGGCGGCGAAGATCGTCCAAGATAGTGTTGCTGGCATTATTTGGGTTTTGTGTAACAGCTTTCTGCACCACTCCACGCCACTCAGATGGGACCTCAGACAGTAGCGCCATCTTCCCTAAGTCCGTACTGGTGCTATAAGCCTGTGCCCACAAGTTGATGCTGTTGACGTTCTCGCGGGAAACCTCGCCATCTTCACCGAGCTGGTCCAGCGTAGTCAGCGTACGTGCCATATCCGAAGACATGCGCTTGTGCGCTTCATTGACTGCCCACGCATCCTTGCTGTTGCTCCCGTATGCCAGCAGCTGCAGGTTCCCTTCCGGGGTATCCGGAAAGCTCTTGAGCAGCTGAGTACGTGCCTTATCTAAGTCACCCTTGAACATACCTGCCATAGTGGAGCTTGGCATATTCCCAGTAATCGCTGTGCGCAATGCCTGAGCGTCTGCTGCCTTCTCACGAATGGTCTGAGCCTTGTTCCAGAACTCCATACTGGTCCCGGCGCTAAGTACATCAGATGCCGACAGCTCAATGACACGACTACGAATACGCGCCATGGTCTGTTCTTGCTGCTCAGGAGTCTGCCCCTCAAGAGACTGGATTGCATCAGAGATTTCGAAACGGGCCTGTGTCTCAATCTGAGCACCGGCGCGCTTGAACTCCTGATACAGTGCTGCGTTGACATCCACGGAGTTGACGCCGAGTTCCTTGGTGGCCATTTCCTGCAGCTGGTTAATTACCAGCGGGTCCTGCGTCTGCTGCGCTACGCTAACCAGATACTGCTTGGCCCGGTCCAGCTTCTTGTTCTTGTCCAAGTGCTCCGCAGCCAGGATACTGTCTAAGCCCGTCTTAATGGACATCTGCGCGGCGGCACCCTGTCCTGCCTGCAGACGCTGATAGAACTCATCGCTGGACGCACTCAGTCCACGGTCGAGGGCACGGTCAGCCTGGGCCAGGGCGAACGCAGCACGTCCTTTCTGGAAGGCTGTATAGTTAGCCATACTGGTAGCGCGGAGCTGCTGCAGTATACTCGTAGCAGACTGCTTGGACATATCAGGGAGATACATCCCGAGCTTGTCTGAGATTGACTGTACGTGCTCTTGCTCCTGCTGCTGGAATTCCTCGTCAGTCAGCCCTGCCTCGGCAGCTTTCTTAGCCCGGGCGATGCTGTCTGTGCGCCACTTGGCTAGAGTGTCGTACGCGGCGGCGGATACGTAGCCGTCCTGGTAGGCTTCGCGCACGAAGATGTTCTGCTTCTGTACAGCCTCGTCCTTGGAGGCCATTGCATCTACTGCGCCCTGAGCATCCATAGCGCCGCGCACGGTGGCGGCTGCGGCGTTTTCTTTTACTGCCTCGTCGAAACCTACGCCGAAGTCCTGCACGAATCCAGACAGGGCGGCTAGGCGTTTTGCTTTGGAGGTATCAACAGATACTTCACTTACCGTTGACGGCAAGCTAACATCGTTGGATTGCAGTTGCACGCCGCCGATATTTAGCCCCTGTCTACTGGGTTGAATCACAGGCATTTAGTATTCCTCCTAATTTACCAGGTGTGAACTGGGCTATTGCCCTTACTCCCCCATAAGTCATAGGAGGATGCCATGCCCTGCGTAGCTGACGCTCCGCCCCCAGGCGAAGAGCTGCCAGAGTCAGAAGATGACGCAGCGTTACCGGCGTACTGCCCAACAGCGGATGCCCCGACACTCAACAGGGAGTTAAACATGTTATCGTACGGGTCCTCCATATCCATGTTAGCCAGGCCGCTATCCACGGCCTTATCTGTCATTAGACGGAAGCCCTCTTCCTGAGTTGCCTGCTGGTCACGCACGCTGGCCTCTTGCCGCCCGGCTACAGTGTTCACCGTGGCTACGGCGTCTTTAACAGAGGCTCCCATAGTGCCGGAAGCTGCTGCCTGCAGCCCTACTTGGCTCTGTGCCTGCAGCTTCTGCTGCTGAATGTTAAACAGAGACACCTCAGTCCGGTCCCTGGACTGGGCGCGCTGTAGCGCGATGTCGTTTAGCTGTTTGGCTGTCTGTTGAATCACAGCCTTGTTCCTGGCCTTGGACACTTCAATCTGAGCACCCTGCCCCAGAACGGTCTTAGCGGCCATGGCCGCAACCATCCACCACATATTAAATCCTCCGTCTGCGTTGGTTGTAGCGCAGGATGTACGATATATCCAGCACGTTCAGTTCCATAGAACCGTCAGTAAATAGTGACACCTCGGTTGTGTCTGCGTTAGTACGGCATGGCACGGTAATCGTAGCCAGGTCCATACGCAGAGCCTGCCCGAGCGTCAGCTCCTTTGAGTTCATAAGGATACCAGTTAGTTCTCCACCCCAATTGACGTCCCGTGGGGTGTCTAGTACCTGTACATCGAAGTGTCCAGAGTTACGTACTGCCACGTCCAGACGCAGCAGGCGCACATGCCCACTTCCCACGAGCTTGTCATTCTGGTCCCGTAGAATAGGCGTAGTTAGCGTGAACGTACTACGGTAACGTCTCCCGATTACATAAGTGCCATCAGGTACGCCGCGCACAACCCGTAGGGTGTTCTCCCCGGCAATCTCCTTGATGCCAACCTCAGTAGGCCCCATAGGGTTGCTGGGTAAGTACGTTAGGATAAGCTCTTCCTTGTAGTTGTCCGCCCACCCAACCGGACGCAATACCGACGGGACAGTAAACACCCCGCCCTGTACTTGAACTTGCTTCTGCAAATCCGAGTAGGCTTCGCGGTATTCTGAGCCCAGCTGATAACCTTCACGCGGGTCCATAGACACAATCAGGAGCTTGTTGCTGGGACTGGGCCCTTGCATATACAAGAACACCTCATCCTCCAGCGCCTGTACGCTCAGGATTGGATACGGGAACGACCATTTATGCCACGCTGCCTGCATCTTAGCGCCGTCACTTCCGCCCCACATGAACTCGTAGACCAGCAGGCTATTACGCTCCCCAGACATGCGCGAGAAGGCCATATTGGTGACACTGGAGTTTTGCATCTGCAATACCCTGCCTGGGATATACCGAGGTAGGTGCACCGTGGCATCCTGCGTAGTGTACTGCGCAGCGGTGTACGGCGACGGGATTAACTCCAGAATACCGGCGTAGCTGTCGTTGCGCTTGTTCGGGTAGATTACTGTCTGCCCCGCCATTACCGGAGTCACACGGCTGTCACAATCATAGGTGCTGGTGATGCTGATGCTTGCGTTGGTAGGCGTAAGTACTGCAGAGCCCGGCACAACCGCCTGCATGCTATTAGCAAACAGAACCAAGTCCCGGTTGAACTGCACAGCGGTGCGGTACACAGAATCCTGGGCAGACGCAGAGCTAATGCTGATACGGTCTGTATCCAGCAAGGACGTCACAGTAGAGCGGTAGAATCGCTGATACAGACCCGAGGCTGACATATCCACGGAGCTACCACTAAGCAGGACCAGGCGCCCCTGGAAAGCTGCAATACCAGTGATGTAGCCATTCTCGACGAATCCGGGATTACTGTTGTTATCGTCGTTACCAGCTAAGCGCCCCTCCCAATCGCGCGCAATGATGTTGTCATCCGCGGCGAGCTCTCTGGGCATGTTCGTAATCTTGGTGATGCTACCGTACGCCCCCACCTCGGACCAGGTGCGGGTACTGTAGCTGAACTGATACCACGCTGTCTCAGACGAGGCTGTACCTACACGGCACATTGCCCCATCAGCTTCTGCGGGGAGCTGTGCAGGAAGGTCCTGCTCCTGGTCTACACGAGACTGGTTGGATACCACGGCATAAGTATCACCAGCGTCAGAGGACACCACGCAGTTGCTCAACCCATAGAAGAACAGGTACGCGCCACGTACGCTTACGTTCCCAGCTGGCAATCCGTTCGCTACAAGAGAGTCTCGCAGTTGCTGGGCAACGTAAGCACCAGATACCTCCTCAGCGTTACCGCTGGTACTCCCAGCAGCTGGGGCGGTGTAGTCCCCTGAGTAATCTACCCCTGCAGAGGTAACGGTGACGTTCCAGCGTTTCTGGAATGCTGCAGACTTAACGTAGAAGAATCCAGTGGTGCTGGGGTCAATACGCCCAGTGTTGTCCACGGTAGTGCTTGGGGCCATCTCAGTATTCAGGATATAGGTCAGTCCGGCAATACTTGCAGTCTGCAAAGAGGTCTGGCCTACGGTGGTAACAAAGTACGGGTCATTGCCGGAGCTAAGGATGGTCTTCCCATTCTTAGCCAGCAGCCACCAGTTACCGTTGCTGGTATTAATCAGCAGGTGCCTACCGTCAGTCCCGCGCTCGACGTATTCCGTGAACAGGGAGTCAAGCCCCGGATTATCAATCATACTCTCCCAGACAATCTCGCCGGGAGGTCTACGGCGGATACCCGAAACCGGGTCGCTTAGCATGTTCAGCTGCGCCCCCAGTTGTCCTGGTTGGCGCTCTCTCGGAACCTGCTGGGAAACGCCCTGCAGCAAGCTCTGAATAGTACCTTCTAATGACTGCGCCATAACCTCTCCTTAAACCATAAAACGAGCGCGGCGGATTCTGCGTGCAAAGCGGGTCTTGCTGGTGCTGAATCTCTGGTTGCGCAGATGCTCACGCAGCACCATGCTCTTGTAACGCTCAGCTTCCTGTGCGTAATTAGCGTAGTTGCTATCGCCGCCCAGGTCGTTGAGGTACACCTGTGCAGTGGTGTAGTTAGCCACCCACATAGCTGCGTGCTCCGGTAGGTCCTCAAAGTCCAAGTCAAGGACTATCTTGAGCTTAACGGGGCTGTCGAAGTATTGGTTCTGCTCCATCAGGTCGTACAGATTCCCATCGCGTACTCCGTACTTGGAGTCGGAGCAGGCATCATACACAGCTAACTGGTTCCACGGCATTTTAATAAAGCCGTCCGCAGTGGGTGTAACTTCACGCTCGACCACGTTAAACCAGAACCCTGTGCTGAGCAGCCCACGACGATTGCGCGCAAGCGCAGAGCGAGCTAACCCTGCACTGGGGTTACTGGTGTTGATGTCCATAACGCGAGATTCCCCTAAGGCTTCCAGCGTCAGGTTCACAGCGTCTAATTCTCTCATATTTGTTCCTCTATTAAAGACCCCTTGGACCTTTAAGACAGGGACAAAAAAAAAGCCCCTGGCACCCGAAGGCACCAGGGGCGCGTATTACTCTTCCGTAGTATCAGCGGCTGCATCAGCCGCCTTGCGGGTTTTCTTGGTAGCCTTGCGGCCAGATTCAACCGAAGCCACCTGGATGTTCTTCGCTACATCGGTGGCGGCCTTAACCGCCTCCCGCTGAGCTGCATTGGCCTGGAGAGTCTCCAGACCGAACGTAGCTATTACAGCCATTTAACCTCCAATTAGGGCTTGGTGGTGAAGGTGAACTTGGTCACTGCAGCGGTGTCCGGACGACGCAGACCGATGTTGTACATCGCGTAGCAGTCCAGCACGTTGCTGAACTCACGCTCATCGTCCCAGATACGGGAGGTGAACGGCTTAGCCTCAACAGTCACCAGGGTCTTGGACTTGCTGAAAGTCACCATACGGCACAGCGCATCGTCAGGGGTAACGGTGTACGCACTACCCAGCGGGTGCGTACCGGCTTCGGTCGGGAACTCGGTGCACTCTACTACAGGCACGCCGTTCATCTTCACTACACGGCGGTCTTTGTAACCGTCGTTGTTGGATGCGCCAAAGTCCAGGTTCAGGAGCTTCGGATGCTCCAGCAGACGCGAATAGGTATCGACATCCACCAGGGTGATCATGTCCGCCAGCGGGGTCTTGCGCTTGACGAGTTCATCAATACCAGCCTTGTGGGCCAGGTTGATGTTCATGGCGTTAGCCTCCATCTCAGCCTGAGTCAGCTGCGTGGCGGTGGTGGTGCCCGGAACCAGGATAGCTGCGCCTACCTCGATACCGTCGTTGAACGCCGGTTTCAGGTGCGCCGGTGCAACCCACGAACGACCCTTGATGAGCTGAATCAGGTGCGCCTGGTCGAAGGTCTCTGCGAACTCGGAGCCGTTGTTCTGGCCCATCTCGGTCAGGAAGTCCGGGCCGGTCCAGTCATCCTGGTAGTCAATCGGGTTACGGATGTACAGCACCGTATCCACCACGATAATCATCTTATCGTTACGGACCGGAGTGCTATCCAGCGCCTCACCGGAGCGACGACCTTTCACCGAGGAGGTGTTCAGGCGGTCAATGCGGTAAGTGTTGGAACCGCTGATAGAGCGCTGGCTGGAGAGGCCCAGGAACAGAGCCTGGTACTGGAAGCGGGTATCCACTTCGTTCTGGTACACTTCCAGGTGAATATCTACGTCAGACGCCGCGCCGCCCCAGTGCGGACGAGTCAGGTTGCCATTATAAATAGTGTTGGCCATGCTTTAGTTTCCTTTATAAATAAAATTAAAGACCTACGCGCTTACCAGCTTCACGGCGTGCGAGCAAATCGTTATAACGTTGACTGAACTGTGGAGACGCCAAGCTACGGTTGCCCGCTTCCTGACGGAGTTTGGTATATTCTGCGCGGAATTCCGCAGCAGATAGTGCATTGTTGCTGGCTACGCCGCGTACCATTGGGTTCTGTGTCTTGATAAGACCCATATCCCGGCAGAAGCTTGCTACCAACTCAGCGGCCTGCTTGAGCTCACCCGAGTTAGCAAGTACACGAGCTGCGTTACGCAGAGGTTCAGGGGCCTTGGAATTAAACAGCTGCGCTGCTACCTCCCAGTTCTCCTTCCCACCCACAACATCGTAAGCTTCCTGTACTGCCTTGGTGGCTTGACCAACCTGGTCTTCCAGGTACGCCTTGGCCAGCAGCTCTGCATAAGCAGCGTGCTCTCCGAAACGTTCCTTAATGAAGGCCGTATCGATTAGGTTAGGGTCCTGGTACTCCAGGGCCTTACCAAGTGCCCGCACCATATCAGAGTCAGTTAACCCAGAGACTTTCTGCAACATAGCTACACCGGCGTCAATCGTCGGGTTGCCTGTCTTGGCCAGCTCCTGGGGCTGCTCTTTAGCGCTATCGCCACCCTTATCCAGGGCCGCTTTTAGGGCTTCGATATCCAGAGGAATCTTAGCAGGGTCAGGGGAATCTTTGCCCTGTTGCTGCTGGGTAGGGGTCTGCGCATCCTGCACGCCTTGATTGTTCGGGGCGCTAAGGGGAGCACCTAGGCCCGGAATCTTAGGGCCGCCTTGGTTCTCTACCTGTGTAGTTTCTACGTTCTGACCGTTTTCTACGTTATCCATCTATGCCTCTGTTGTTAACTTGGTAATAAGCCCAGCTGCTTACCTGCTACTGTTGGGTCTGCTGCTGTCAAGCCCTGGAGTTGGTCCTGTGCTAGTCCTGCGGACGTATCGGCAGACACATCCTGAACCTGTTGCTTCTGCTGCAGCTGCTCTTCGGTGTACATGAACGGCTCGCTAACGATACCGTAGGCGTCGAAGTACCAATCTACGCACGCATCTTTGTTGAAGCGCGGAGTAATCTGCTCAAGCACCGGGATAGCCAGCTGCATGGACTGCGCTGCCTCTAACAGCTTGTCCGCCGCCGCAGCTTTAGCCAGTGCAGAAGTACCCACCGTAACGTTGATGCTCACTACGCCTTCGCTGAGGTACAGCTTAAAGCGAGGGTACGCCAACGCAGTGTACAGGTACGCCAGCTTACGCAGCCAGGTGTCGCTCAGGATACTGAACCCGCCACCCATAGCGGCTTCCGCCTCTTTGGCATTCTGGCGAATCTCATAAGCTGTGACACGCTCACCTTGCCGAGAGTTACCTGTGTACATAAACGCACGAGACAGTTTCTGTTCGAGCATCTGAATGTTGCTGGCAATCCACTGAATCTTCTGGGCAGAGCCGCCCTCGTAAGCAGTGACAGGGGATTTGCTATTCCCGTTGGAACCGCCGCCACCAACCTGCACAGCCTCACCCGTCTCCGACGTTGAGAACTCGTCCACATCCAGACCGGAACTTGCGTCAATCAGCGGGATTAACCGCGCAGACTCAACCTCGTAGTTAGTTAATGCTTCCGATAGCACCGACAACCGAGCAAAGTCCCCGGCGTAGTCCTCTACCAAGCCGCGCCCGTAGTGCTCGCCACTAACAAGGTTCCACACCAGCACGTTGTAAGGAAGCTCCAGCTCAGGATAGGTGCTGCTGTCCCCAATGCGGTGTCCGTCTGCTTCTTGGTACACCTCGTAGCTTACTACCTCTGTACCGTCCTCTGTCCGCTTAACTTTGCGACAAGCGGCAGTGTAGATATCAACGTCGCCGTATGGGTCTTTGTCGCGGTAGAAGGTGCCGCGGAAATCTTCTGGTAGGTCCTGGATACTTGCGCGCTCTCTGATAATGAGTCGCAGGACGTTCCCGCTGCCATCCCTTCGAACGGTAAAGTTACGGACTGAGTAGACGATGGATTTACCTGTCCGCTCATCAATATACTCCAACGCGTTACCTGTAACCAGCAGCAGCTTCACAGCTTGCAACTTCGCAGCATAACCGTCTTTCTCAAATACTTTCTGTGACGCTGTGTTCTCGACCTCGGCCAACTTAGATTCTGCCGTAGCAGCACTGCCCAGCGAACTAATGAACTCGTCCAGGTCCGAACTCTTGGAGAACCGGAAGAAGCTGGTGCCCTGCGGGAACAGTGCGCCTACAATCTTAGTGGCCGCAGTGTTGACCAACTGCGCGCCGGTGCTCTGGTAGTCACGCTCCAGTGGTCTGCGTCTACCGTCCAGGGAATCGTCCCGGGTAAAGATAGTGCTGAGCGTCCACTGAGCGAACTTCTCAGAGGCATCCAAGACACCTGCGTCCTGGTCCTTCTTAAAGAGTTCTGCTAATGTTGCTTTTTGTTCCAAGCTACCCCCTTACAGGCCCAGAGGATTGCTCTGCCCTGCTTGTCGCCGTTTCTTCTGCTCAGACGTAATTGCATCTGCAGATGCAGAGGCAGCCCCTGCGGGGTCAATCTCAGCAATGTTATCTGCGGCACTATTAGCCTCTAAGGCAGCCTGTTGTTTAGCTGCGCTGGCCTGTTGCTCTGCCAAGCGCTGCTGCGCCTCTAATCCTGCGTTGTCAGTAAGGCCGAGCATATCCGTGGCCTTGCCTAACAGTTTACCTAAACCACCACTCATTCTGACCTCACTAAATGATAAGTTGTTTTGTACGTGTTACCAGACGTGCTCCGGCTAATGGCGATACGCCCAGCGCGCATGCACTTGGCTATTGCGTGCAGGCCCTGCATAATCACAGACACTGCCGCGCCGTTGTCCGGTTTCAATACGAAGAAGTCTGTATACAGCACAGGCTCTACGTAATGACAGTCCTCTACAGCCTCTGGGTAGTAGCTGACAGCACCGACTAAGTCGCCTTGGGAGTCATAGACTCCTAGTATATACTGTTTACCCAGTATGCTTCCCAGTACCCTCCAGTAGTGCTGCTCAGGAGCCAGGCCCCGACTAATGCCGTGGCCCAGTTCGTGCAGTTGCTTCACTGCGTCTGTAATATCGTCAGACTTATACAGAACCTTGAGAGTGTAATCGGAAGTTTTACTAGTGTGTTTTAACTTCATTCCTACTCCGGTAACTTCATTTATCAGCAGAAGAAGAAAGGTGATTCCAGCACTTGCCGGATGTCCAGGGTACCTACCTCAGGCATATCCAAATCCGTCAAGTCCGCCCCAGCTGCTGCTGCCGCGCGAGTGATATCCCCAAGAAGGTCATGCTCTTCGTAGAGACGCACAAACTGCTCGCGGATGTGCCGGTGCATAGTATCAACATCGGCTGCATGTGTAGCTAGGGAGTCGTGAATAGGCACAATGTCCAGACCCTCGGCGGCACATAGAACCATCATCAAGTGCGTACTATCCAGGCTGTGCACAAAGTTCGGGGCAATCCCCGAGGCTGCCTTGCGCTTGTTGCAGGTCTTGAAATCCCGATTATGCACGCGCATGATTGTGAGGTTCATACAGTCAATTCGTACCCGCACTTCTTCACGCTGTGTGTAGCGGTTCATTACGAGCCCGCCCAGCGGCGTATACCACTGCAGGTGCTGGCTTGCCGGTACACGCCTAGCAAGGTTCTGCAAGTACGACATAACTGTCGCAGCAGCAGGGTTTGCCTCCTCGATAGCGGCGCGCATACGCGGAGCCAGGTAGCACGACAGATTCCATAGACTGTTAGTGTCGGTACCTTCATACCCCTCAGCGCAAGCGCCTTCAAAGATGTAGTCACTGCAGCTACGCACCGTGGCGCTGTAGAAGTAGGTCATACTGGGGCGCTTGGTCATGCTGCGGGTGATTTCGCTCTCTCTCCAGTATGTGCTCTGGATAACGAAATCCTCCTTGTCCAGGTCCAGTATCACCTTCTCGTCCGTACGGCGCTTCACATCCATATATAGGTCCGCTTTCTTGTCGTTACCCTCCCAGTACAGGTTCGTCAGACGACCGCCAACAGGGTCTCTCAGTAGCGCTGAGAGGTGCTGTCCACCAGAGTTTGTAGCGTCCATAGCAACCGGGATTCGGCTAATATACTCCTCTGGGCATCCAGAACGCACAGCATTAACCAGGTCGATAGCGGCCGCCAGAAAACACCAGGGACTGTCTGCCTCGGCAAAAGTAGGGCAATCAAACGGTGAAACCACAAGCTCTTCGAGCGCTGCAAAGTTCGCATCAACCCAAGCTGCGCGGTCTTCGAATAGGGTTTTGTCATAACCAAAGCATGTGGCGACGTGTACCTTGAGCCAGAATAGTCCCCGCTCACCCAGAGGTTTTCCTCTGCCAAACTCAAGAAGGGCTTTCTGCAAATCAGAACCCTGCGGGTGCAACGAGGACTTGAAGTACAGGCGGTAGCGCCAGTCCACACAAGTCGGGAAGTACAGGGCTTTCTCATCTTTGAATTCCTCTGCCATTTCTAACGTAGTCAGAAGGCTGCGCAGTTGCGATACACGCTTACGGTCGGCGCTGTACCATAGAGACATACGCGTCTTCCACTCGCCGAAGCGGTCAAGCTCTTCCTCGGTGTAGTTCTCTTTAGGAACCCCGTCCAGATACCACTCTGGCTTAGGCTCCGGTACTGAGCGAGGCATGCCGATTCCGATACCTTTTGCACGGGCCTCTTGAACCAATTCAAGGATGCGCTTGTTGATTCGGTACGGAGTCTCCTGGGCCTTATTCAGGGCCTTCTTGATTCCCTCAGCTGACTTGAATGCTTCCGCTACTTCGCGGAGACGTGCTCGGTCAATGTGTGAGTTATGATAGGTCCCGCGATTGTCGATAGGGGTGAGGTACCCACCATCCCACAGAGTAGTGTGCTGCACCGGTGGCACCAGCATAGGTGGCTTCATGGTTACGGTATCAGCGGACTCTACCAGTTTCTGGAAGGCCTCCATAACGTCATCAGCCGGATAGAGCATGCTCAGATTCCCGCTACAGTTCTTCCACTGGAACAGTCCCGTCTCAAACACCGCAGCACACAGCAGACGCCCTACGGAGATGTTCTGGGCATTGGTCCAAGGCTCGTGCCCATAGTGTACGTTCTCGGCACTGGCACGGAGCGTACGCAGGATGTGCGTAGGGGACTTCGTACGGCGCTCTGTGAGGTACTCATACACGCGGTCCATGTACGCTGGGGCTACGTTGCGTAACTGCAGAGCCAGTAGCTCTGACTGTACGTTTCTGCCCAGTGCGGACATTACCGCCTGTGCAGTCTGACGGCGACTGGCGGACTCGCCAGGGGCGACGCTGAACGCCTCAAACATTGTGCACAGGCTCAGGGTTGTCAGGACATCCAAGGGGATTAAGCGCAGGAACCGGCGGTACTTCCCACCTATTCCCGGGGCTTTGACATTTCGCATCTCATCGATAGCGGCAGCAGCCACCTCGTATGCTGAGGTGAGCATACGCTGCGTCATCGGCAGGTTCATAATCCCACCATTCTGCAACGCGTCCGTAATCAGCTTACGTGCCCGCTCGATTCCGCGAATCTTATAGGTCTCTTCAAGCTCCAGCTGGCGTTTCACCAGTGCTTCCTCTGGTACTACAACCGTATTCAGGGCGCTAATCATAGGCGCTTAGTCTCCTTGGTTATGTCCGGTACTTCTAACTACTGATTGCGACTTACCCAGAGGTTATACATCTCCAGGTAGTTTTTAGCGGCGCGTTCGTCGCCTAGTTCTACTGCTTTCTGCCACATCATGTGGCACCACTCACTTGGCGTCAATGCACTTACCTCGGTGTTGCTCATACAGTTCTGAGTACTTATCGGACTTAGCAATGTCCTGCTCCAGCTTATCCTTGTTCCCGGCGCGCAACCGGTATTTGAGTCTGTTTCCCAAGCAGTATCCGTAGAACTGCTCTTGCGTCATACTGCGTGCAATAACCTCGATTGCCTCCAGGTCCGGGAAGAACTGGTAGTGCTTGGGGGAATTTACTGCGTCAGGCGCTTTAGGCATACTTTCCTGAGTGCTTGATGTGCTGACCACCTCAAAGTGGCAAGGGTCCCACAGATGGCCGTTACAACCATCAAGGATTACGCCCCCGTCAAGCACCGCTGTAACGGTGAAATAGCCGCCGTAAGATATACGTAGCCCCATGCAGAACTCTGCCCAATCTAGCGTGCGATACTGTGCCCAACGTCTTACCACATCCCCGACCTTGACTTTGCTCATTTAATAGCCTCCCGTGCTTTGCGTCGTGCCCGGGCCTTGCGGGCCTTGAGCTTCTGTGCCTGTGCCAATTCTTCCGGCGTCTTGTGCGTATAGTATAGCATATCCGTGGGTTCACGGTCTAAGTAATCGGCGACCCTACGTAGAGATTCAGCAATAGCCCCAGAAGATTGCATGCTACCAACAATCCAGCGCCCAGCGGCAGATGCCACTTTGCCTTCCCCTCCATTGCACGAGCGATGAAGAGCACCCCGAATACGCCCAGTAATATGATCGTGGTCAACGACAACAGAATCACCAGTTACCCCCTTGATTGTGAAGTCCAAAGGCTTGCCACAAAGGAGGCAGATACCTCCCTGGTCTTTGGCAAGCTTAATAGCCACGGAGCGAATCTGTGCCCGCGTAATCTTTCTTAGGGCCATACCTCAATCTCCCCCACTACATCCAGCATAGCATTGTCGTGAATGAGAGAATCCAAATGCTCAACCGTTCTTCGATGTGTTTTGGGTGCTCGTTCACGCAGCGCATCCAGAATAGTTTCAAGCTCATCATGTTTCTCCTCGTAATATAACTCAATCGCCCGCAGGCTCATTTCCTTCGCAGACATCTTCGCCATTGTCTGGGTGCTCCTGTATCCACTGTATATGCTTTTTATGGTACTCGTGCAGCGAATGCACCCAGTCACGTAGACTGGGAGTAGTCAACAGTGACATCAGATACAGATACGCTGAATCTGATTGGGAGCGTCTCAGCCACAGGCATTCTGCCTCTGCGAGTACGTCTTGGTTGTTTCGAGCATAGGCCGCTACAACGAATTCTGCGGCGTCCTGCTCCGAGGTAATAGGGTAGATAGCATCAAAGGCCGTTCGCTTCCCACAGAGCTTACCATCAAGCAATGTGATGCCTTTGACGTTGTCGGCGTCATCTCCTGCCAGCATCTGCCACCAGAAGAACTTGGTGCCGTGTGCTCGCACCGGCATAGCCTGGGTACCATCCCACTTAATCCAGCCGAAGGGGTTATCCAAGGCAGGCCACACGGTTCCAGTCGGGATATCGAACCGGGCCATAGGGCTTAGCCAGGAATCCTTGTCCTGGGACATCAGGATTCCCCGGTCTCCGAAGGAGTACGAATCCATTATGAACAGGTCGTCGGCCTCGAAGTAGTCACTGCTGACCACCTGGATACCCTGCTCAGAGTACTGGTCTGGATTCTCAATCAAGTGCCGCTTCAACGGTGCCTTTAGTGGCAGCTCCTGTCGATTAGCGCGCTGCCCCTGGTAGGGCTTAGCCGTAGGTAGGTGCCAGCGCAAGCACTTGGCACAGCCCGCAGGCGTCAGATACGCCACTGCTTCTGAGCAGCCGACCAAGAACATGTCCTCAAGCACCAGCTGATAGAAGCGGCGGATTGCAGTGTCCAAACGTTTCACTGTAGCGGCAGATTTATAAACTGTGAAATCCGCGTCATACAGCAGAATCTTCCCAGAGTTCTGTGGAGCTAACTGCTCCCCGAGCTGGGACAAGTCAACCCCGTTGATAATCATTAGCGCCCCGTAATATCACGGGCCTTCTTGTCGGCCCAGTTAACCCAACGCTCTGCCCACTTTGCCTTGCTGAGCTTGTCGCCCAGGTAGCATAGTCCCGCCAATGGAATCAGCGGGAGAATCAAAGCTACGTAAATTGCGCGAGATACGTACAGCATTATTAAATCTCCATTCTGGCTACTGATTTGGCTGCTAACTTAACCTGCTTGCGGGTAGGTTTAGCGGCCCAGCGCACCACATACATAGTACAAGGGTCATCCTCCCGGATAAAGGTTACGTACCAGCGGTTGCAGGCATGTTCAGCATAAGGTGCCATAAAGCTGTGCCTGGGTGCGTGCACCTCTACACGTACGCTCATGCTCAAGCCCCCAGTTCAGATAGCACCAGCACGGTGCCGAGCATGTCCCCAATTACTTCCGGAGTACGCAGGCTCTGGTCTGCGTCGTAGATGCAGGAACCGATCTCCGCCAAGCCGACACTGAGCGTGCCGACTACACGGATAAGCACTAGGTCATCTCCTCGTAACTTATCGGCATGTGCCGCCAGGTCGTTGTGCTCTTTGAAGGCCGTAGCGGCCAGCTCCAGGTCCATGCCGTACAGCGCTGCTAACTTATCCAGCGCATCGTACACGTCACTCAGCTGGTCCCCGTGGTCTAAATCTGAGGCGGCATCATAGGTCACTGAGCTTACCGCCAGAACCAGTTTCTTGTATGCGTCTAATACTGTATCCATTACTTATACCCCCAGGAAGTTAGCTACTTCATCGCGCTTAGCGCGCAGTTTATCGGCCTGCTCAGAATGCTTAGCTGCTTCATCTTTACTGTGCTTAGAGGCCTCTACTCGCGCCTCGGATTGAGCGGCCAGACGCACTGCATCGTCTGCGAACTTAACTGCCAGCTGCTCGTTAAACTGCGCTTTGGCATCGGCGCGTTTAGCTTCCGCTGTATAGGCTGCGCTAAGGAGTTTGATAGGGATGTTGATGATGTTCATAGGCTTCCTCTAAGGCCCCTAGGAGGGGCCGTATTAGTTTATGTTAGGGTTATTAGGCTTGAGGTGCAGCGGGCGCTGCTGGAGCTACAGGAGCCGCGGGAGCCGCTGGCGCAACCGGTGCTGCTGGTGCTGCTGGAGCAGCGACTGCCGCAGGGGCAGCCGGAGCCGCCGGTGCCTGCATAGCTGCCGGACTCGGAACAGAGCCAGCGTTCAGCAGGATATCCAGAGCACTGCCCGGGAAGTCTACTGCTTTGTACATGTCTTCCTGAATCCAGTTCTTGCTCTTACCGTCGTCGAAGGTGCCCTCAATGTGCAGGCTATCCCAGGTCTCTTTGGTTGGGTTGTTCCACAGGAACAGCTTAATCTCGGAGGCGTCCAGGGCAGGCATCTTGATAGGCTCGCCGGTGTTCGGGTCGAACTTCGGAATCGGGCGGATACCGGACAGGTCCACGATGTTAGACTTCTTGCCCGCGGCACTGGTGTGCTCATCAATCGGGAAGGTGAAGGCCTGGCCCAGACGCTGTGCCGCATGCTTGATGCTGTTGTCGTAATTGAGCTTGTCGAAGAACTTCTTGAAGCCTGCGCGCTCAAAGTTACTGATAGCCATCGGGTACGGACGGATACGCTTCACTTCGCCGTTAGGGCCGAACACTACAATGCCGATGCGTACGTTAGCCACTGCAGGCTTACCGGTAGGCTTACCACCCTTAGTCGGCAGACGCTTACCGATTTCCACGTACTCGGTGAAGTAGCCGTAGTACTCACCCTTCGGCAGCAGCACATCCTCGTACGCACCACCCTGTGAGGTTTCAGTCATGTCAACATCCTGCGTTTCAATCGCAGCAGCTACCAGGGAGTTCAGAGTGTCCAGTGCATTCATAGTCATATAATTACGTCCTCGTTTAGTTTAAATGATATTTACGTGCAGATGCAGGGCTTATCGTGAGGCGGTTTTGAGGGCCGCCACCAAGAACACCAGAACTACGCCAACTACAATAGGTCCCCAGAACGGGAGCAGCACCCACAGCCAGGACCAAGCGATAACGCCAGTGAGTTTCAGGGTTACAAAGATAAGGCCCAGTACAGAACAGATTCCCATTTTCATCATCACCTCTATTGGTTTTACTTTTATAAAGTTTAAGCGCGTCTTACGCAGATGGCTGGTATTGCCGAACACCGTGCCTCTCGGCCACACTACGGTACCACTCCGAGGCAGCCTCTAAGCTGTCGAAGCGCCTACTATACTGCTTTCCGTCTACCATAATAGCGGCCCTGTACTTGCCCCTGCTAGAGTCCCAAGAAACCCCGCGCGCACCTGTTTTGTTGGTGGCCCGGAGCCCTGTGTTGTGTGCATTAACCTTCTTTGACACAACCCTAAGATTGCATGCGCGGTTATCCTGGGTGTCCCTGTTAATGTGGTCCACCACATATCCATCAGGAACGTCCAGGCCCAACAACGTACATGCCGCAACATTAGCACGGGTTCCGCACGGCAAGACCAGGTACCCATCAGGTCTTACGTGCCCAGCTGTACTTCCCAACTTGGCGCGGTTACTAACAACTTTAACCCATATGAACTTCCCAGTATCAGGGTTGTACTCTAGAACACCACCGGCCGGTGTCGTCCAATAGCATGGGGATGATTTGTGGGCATCCATCTGTAATCACCATACATCCTAGAATCGGCTTGCTTCTTGATAACTTTCCGTAAGCAAATGCCAGACTCTTATTGTCGATTAAACAACCGCAGTGCGCACCAAAGTACAAAGCAGTGCTGCTCGCGGCATACTGTATATCTAACTTCCCATGGAAGTGTCCAATTACCATGGACTTACGTTCATGAGCTGCGTTGAGCAGAAGGTCCCCAGATACTTGATGTTGGAATCGCACGGTACCCATCGGAGTATTCAAATCCCAAGCATCACCCCAACTCCACCCAGGCGCTCCATGCTCTGGGAACAGGATGTCCCGATACTTCTTAATGAACTGTACAGGGAGTCCATGAGCTTTGGCTCTGCGGTAGATAAGGGAGCCGTGGTTAGAGTCGCACAGGAGCATGTTAGGAAACAGGTTGTGCAGCTGCTCCAGACCAAGCTTGGCCTTCTCTAATTCCACCCCGGCGCTGTCCAGGTTCACGTCGCTATCGTGAAATGATATGGCATGACCGTCTGTCTCATCACCTATCTGCACCACAATGTCTGGGCAGTATTCATCCCGAACAGTGCGTAAAAAGTCGTATGCGTCCGGGTGTGTGTATGGCTCGTGCAAGTCCCCGATAACAAGTACACGTCGACAGGTTTCAGGTACAAACGTATCCCCAATGTCATCCGTTGGGGAGGGTTGGATTAGTTTTCGGGCCTGCATAAGAGCGTTGTTAGCCTTCGCCTTGCTGCCCTTGTTATCCATGAAGATGCTGCGCCAATAACGTACAAGCTGGCGGGACACCGGATACTTGCCGTTCGTCATATCCGTGTAGGCAGCAGCAGCCTCCGAGTTGTCTTTGTAGTAACTTAGCACTTCCTCGTGCTGGTCTTTGCTGAATAGTTTAATCAAACTAACTTTAGCCAAGGTTGCCTCTCTTGTGTTGTTCCTACTCGTATCACATTAATTCTAGGGGAATCACAGAATCAAGCCAGAGTCAACAAATAATTTTATTTAATTATTTAGTTGACCCTAGTGTATTTCCATGCTACCCTAACCCCCTACACCACCCAAGGGTACACCTATCACTACTCCTCGATAAGCTTGTACTCCCCCGGGAAGAAGGTAACACCATCCCCCGGTCTATTTACTACCAGTCCGGGGTAACTTAGTTCTATCTCCCCAGTAACGGGGTCGAAGAACAGAACCGTGTGCCTTGTACCCGGGGTGAAGTATGCTGCATACCTCGGGTCTATCGGCTCAGGCCCCAGGTCCATCAACTCCACAATACTGCCTGACTTTATAATCATTCTACCTTCTCCTTACTGTACATACTCACACCCATTTCAGCTTCCGCTGGAAAGGGCACCTCACCAATGATGCCGTAGTTAGGCCAGAGCTGGTGAATACGCTTAGGGGCGTCCTCCATGCACTGCTTAACCAGTAGGCTCGCCTCACGTCCAACCTCCGGGTTGGCGCTGTCCAGATACAACGCATCGTGCACGTTCGTAATCAGGCACACCTGATTGTCGAACCAGTCACGGGCCAGGAGCGCACGCAGAACCATACCGGCAGCCACCGCCATCAGGAAGAACGCTTCCCCCTGACACCAGTAGTTAGCCATCTCGGTTTCCTTGTAGTCCATTACCTTCTGCTTACGCTGCCCAGGCACAACCTCTTTCCACTGCTCCTTCTGGCGGAAGCTATAGCGGGCACCAGCTGGGCTGGTCCACGTCCCGATGCGGTAGATTCGGTAGCTGCCGTCGTCAGCCTGCTCGCGGTACATGCTCCCTTCTGCACCGGTACGCTCTACTTCCTCCTTGATAACAGCGCGGAATCCGATAGTGTCTGGGAACAGCTTCGCCTCGTTATCCAGGAACGACTGCGCATACTCCACTGTACAGCCTGTAGCAAACGCAATCCCTTTAGCCGTAGCTCCGTACTGGGCTGCAAAGCTCGGAGGCTTAATGTCCGTACGCTGCTGCTTCCAGTACTTATAGTCCGGCCCATCGGCGTTGTGGCAGAGGTTATACATCTCCTCGTAGGTTTTGTTCTCCTTGAACGCTAGGCGGTAGCAGTGCATATCTGTGCCGTTCTGCAGCAGACTCAGCAACTTCCTGTCCCCTGTGTGCACACAGGACATAACCACTTCCAGAGCGGAGTAGTCCACCTCAGTGATGCGCCCATTCTCCCCGAAGCGGGAGGTGAACATCTGCTTTACTTTACTGGTCCCATCTCGTGGGAGGTTCTGGAGGTTTGGGTTAGAACCCGACAGACGACCTGTGACCGTTGCGCAGGTGTTGAGGCGATGATGTATAATACCTGAGCCATCAGGGTGATTTGGGATGACGTACTGAACCATCCCCGATGTCTTCTTGATGCTGCCATCTTCGTTGTACTCCGTACGTAAATAGTAGGTCCCGGTGTCCTTCTCTAAGGCCCCCAGCTCGTTCACCAACTTGCAGAACTCGAAACCTTGACGAGCCAGTGCCTCCATTGCATCGGTGCTGGTGCTATACACCGGGGAATCATCCTGCAGGTTCCGCGCCTGCCGGAACTCTCCGCGCTCGGCGTACTTCTCCCGTAAAACTTCCGGCAGTTCCTGGATGTTCACTAGTCCCGGGCAGAAGTAAAGGTCATCCTCCCACTTAAGTTTCTCCTCCTCAGTATCAAGGCGGAATACTTTGGGCAGCCCCTTGTTCTTACCCGCACGATATGTCACTACACGCCACCATCCGCCTTCCGTTTGAAGTTCTTGCATGTGCGTGTCGTGTACAGGTATATAGGTGTGCGCACCCTCTGCGTCCTCGTACTTGTAGAAGTCTGCCTTGACGTACTGAGGGGGGTCGTAGGGCACCTTCTTGCGGTACTTGATAGGTCCGCCGTACACCAGTGCAGACATATGAAAGTCCGAGCCGAAGTTGAAATCCAGTGTCTCCGGCAAGTCCTTCGGGATGTACTGCTGCAGCTCCTGCTTAATCTCGCGGATGCGCTGCTCCTGCTCCTCCTGGTTCTTGCGCGCAATTGGCATGTTAACGAACAGGCCGAACCACTCGCAGTACGCCCAAGCCAGCAAGGCATCCATGCGCTCCCACACGTACTGCATCTGATTGCGCTGGGCGAACGTAGCGCACTGCCCGTAGAAGCACAGGGCCGTGTTCGGGATGTCCCCGTTAACCAGATAGTCATGCAATAGAACGGGGTCGATCTGGGAGGTTAGCACACCTTGCTCCCAGAGAATCTTAACGCCATCTACTTTGTGCGTACCACCATACTTAGGAGCCGTCTCGTCCAGTGACGGATACATGCTCTGAAAGTCAGAGGCGATGTACTCGCCGTGCATTGTGCAGAACACCCGGCCGCCGCGCTTGAGGAAGGCCTCAAACTGCTGCCGCTGGTACGTGAGGAACCAGCTAATTTCATACGCTGCGTTGTGAGCAACAATGAGCCAGCAGTCTTCTGGGATATTAAACCATCCGCAGCCATTCGGCGAACTGTTCGCTGATACAAATTCAGATCTACTGTTGAACCGCACCGACTGAGTAGGGCCGACAGTTGTAGTTCCGTCTGCCTGCGTTGTATCAATTCGCCACGCTGACTCCACAACGTAGTTATCCGGACAGTACGGGCTTGCTTTAGAGCCGTAATATTCATTGTTCTCTGTCTCCAGGTCAATGTGCATTATGCTGGTTGTCATTGTACTGGTTCCTCCCATACTTGGAATCGTCCGTTGCTATAAGGGTCGGCGCAAGAGTCTACAAAGTCTTGCCCGTACTGCACAGCATCTTCTTTATTCCGCCATAGGGTTATGCCTTCTCCAAACACATCCCACCCGTCAGTTTCCCAAGTCTCACATATCCACACTTTCATTTCCATTTAGCCCTCCGAGCCTTGTTGATAGCCAGGAGCACAATCAGCTGGCTGCTGTCCAGCGTGAAGCTTTTAAGTGGTGTACCTGCAGATGCAGCATACGCCACTATAACCTTGGCGTCGTCCGTTGTGATATCTTCTGGTTTAAGCATAATCTCCTCCTGTGTACCTACATAGCGCCCTCGTAGAAGGCGCTAGGGAAGTCACTGGTTAATCTGGCCTTCGTCAAATCTACAACGTCCAGGCTCGAATCCCACCTCGAATTGCAGAAGCGACTCTTTACCGGATAGTGCCATCTTGTTCTTAGGAGTACTGATACCTCGGACGTTTTGCATATGCGGCTGCTCGTTTCTGTCCAAGCACCCCATCATAATCGCCAAGTCCAAGGCGCCCTGTACACCAATCTTGCTCTGCTTCATAGCGGTGAGCGGTGGGAACAGCATGTTGTAACCTTCAAGTGAAAGCTGCATAGTCCCCACGATAGCGCAGTCATTCTCGCACCCAAGGATACGTAGCTCCTGCCACTTCGCCTCAAGGTTCTGGTGTTCGCTCTCCATAGTACCTCCCCGGATATTCGCCACCATGTCGATGATGATTACCGCGGGGCGCATCTCCTCCATGAGCGTGGATATCTGCGCCATGGTCAGGGAGTGCGCAGCCTTAACACGAATCCGGTCAGCCCTGCCTACTTTCTTGAGGTAGGCTGGCACGAACTCTTGCTTACTGTGCCGGTCCTTAATCTCCGCCAGAGTCCAATGCAGCGCCGCTTGATATACCCTCGGCACTGTACGCGTCGCCGGACCCTCATTAACCAGCCAGAGAATCGGGCGGTCCCCGTATACTTCCGGCTGCTGCTGCATCTGCTCAGCAAAGTCCACAGCAATAGCAGCAAGCAGGCTAGTTTTACCAGAGTCCACAGGGGCGGCCACTGCGATGCAGTCCCCGCCGCGTAGACCTCGGATGTTGCTAGCGAGTTGCTCGAACACGCCAAGTTTAAGACCGCCGCTCTCGTCAGTCGCGGCAAGTATTTCGTCAACACTACCGCTCTCCCATTCAAGCAGCGACTCATGCACCGCAGCGCCGTCACCGTACTTGCGCTGTAGGTGCTTCATTTCCAGCAGGTAATCAATCTCCTCGCCGTCTTGGTAGCGTTGCGTTAGCGCTGCCACCTCCCCGCTGTAGGCCAGCTCATTCAGGGTCTGGACAATCCCCACCACAGAATCCTGTGGCACGGCTTGTACTCCCCGCATAAGCTCGTCCATGATTACCCGCTCTTCCCTGGATAGATGTCCCGCTCGGAGGTTTAGCATGCTCTGCATTGCATCCCACTGAACC
>ERZ773162.559-NODE-559-length-42556-cov-20.609962_pt1 | contig 42556 bp, 37 predicted proteins | sample MGYA00511113_ERZ773162 | MGnify/ENA primary metagenome ERZ773162 (study PRJEB29015, sample SAMEA2737807) | human gut metagenome | biome: human gut; feature: human-associated habitat; material: faeces | place: China | collected 2012 ... | reverse complement strand
AACGAATTTTAATTCCATATAGATGTACCTGTCCTTTCTGAATGTTGTGTTTGATAGTTGTTTTTGGGTTCTGGTCTGGAAGCGGAGGGGAACGCTCCGGTGGTGGTGATTTCTTCGTGGTATCACGTCCTTTCTGGTTTTAGGGTAAAAAAATAGACGCTCATTTCTGAACGTCTGAATTGATACACTGGAAAGGCGGAATATCTGCTTTACCCTCTATATTTTTGTATATGTTGTACTTACAAGGTCGTGCCAGAACAGAAAGCCAGGACGACGTATGACAACATTTTAAGGCTTGTAAAAGACCCGGAAGTATGTGATCCGATTCGTTTTTTGAGAAAGCGGGAAATTGTACATTACCAAAGATTTGGAGAAAGTTTAAGAATCGTTCAGGATAATCTGAACAGTAAGAACTTTTATGCAATCAATCCGGAGTTTGATAAGGATTCAAATTGTAGCTGTGGCAACTAAAACAGCGAGTATGGAAAAACGTCCCCAATTATAAAAAATATGTTATAAAAATCCGGTTCGATAAACAAGGTGCAACCTCATAGGCTGCACCTTGTTTAATGCCGGCCTACTAATGTTATTCTGTATATACCATGCTGATATGCGATAATGCATAAATTCTACGCAGTATCTTATAATTAACGAGGGGAATGATCCTGGATATAATCCGCCAGCATCGAAATAAATTCGGATGCGGTCGGTTTGTCAAATACAGGATAACCAAGCAGCGGGCTTAAAATTTTATTAGAATTCTGATTCCAATAACTGTTGATCATTGTGCGGATGGCGGCTTCAACGCACATGTTGGAAACGCCATACTGCTCGCCGACAACACGGTAGAGATTAGAGGTTACGTTCTTCATATAAAATTCCTGATCTTTGAGAACGAGAGCGACTGCTGAAGCAAGATAGTTATAACCAGAGTAGGTGGAACGGAGACCGGCTTTTCTTAATACATGCCTGACGTCATACATAAGTACCTCCTTCAAATATTCATACCGACTATCTAACTATAGAATAAAGGAATTCTATAGATATGTAAATAATTTTGTTCATAACGATACATTTCGTGAAATTTCGATATATTGTGTGAAGTGGATAATGGAAAAATCTGCTTTTTTTTGCTATAATCCTTAATTGGATAGAACAGACAGAATCAATTTCAGGAGTGAAATTTATGAAGATACAATATCAGAAAATAGAAAACGGACTTGAAATTCTCAGGATCTGGCAGGATTCAGGAATCATAAAAGTACCGGAGCAGATAGAGGGAATTCCTGTCATCCGCATTGCTCCATATACATTTTCACTGCATAAAGATGAAGAAGAGAAAAATGCATCTGTTTATCAGACAGAGACAGATGAAGAGGATGATCGTTTTGCGCAGCCGGAAGAACTCTGCTGTGGTGGAATAGTAAGGGAGATCCATCTTCCGTCTACCGTACAGTCAATTGGAAATTATGCGTTTTATGGATGTATGAATCTGAAACTTTTCCATGGGACAGATGCAATCGTGCGGATGGGTAGCGGGGTATTTACCGGATGCCGTCTGGAGAAGGTGGAGATTGATTTTATGGATGGAAATAAGTCCTGTCTTAAGGAAATTCTGACGGAGATCCGGTATCAGATCATTGCAACACTGCGTTATCAGGGAACGGAGACGAAGATCCTGTTTCCGGAATATTACGCAGATGCGGTGGAAAATACGCCGGCGCGGATCGTGGAGACGCATTATTATGGTTCCGGTGGAGAGTACAGGGAGTGCTTTTACCGGCGGGAACTGGATTATGGAAAATACGACCGGCTGTTTGTACTTTCTGAAGCAAGAGATTCGGAAGAGGCAATTTTCAGTGTGGCTCTGACGCGTCTGCGATATCCGTGGAAGCTGGAAGATGCGGCAAAGCTGCGCTATGAAAATTATGTAAAGGCGCATATGGAAGGAATTGGAGAAAGCTGTATCCATGCGGTGAAAGAAAGACGCGAAATCGCCGCCGGAGATCCGCAGGAGGTTCTGCTTTTTTGCTGCAGAGAGCATTATTTTGATGAACAAGCGTTGGGAAAAACGATTACTTATGCGGCAGATGCAGGACAGACCGAGATTTCAGCTATTTTGATGGACGAGCGTTACCGTAGTTTTCAAAAAAAGAAGAAAAAGTTTGTATTGTAAAAGAAGGTGGAAAGATTGGAAGAAATGTCATTAGAACAGGGTCTGGAAGAAATCGGACATAAAATACTGGTTCTGACGAGGAACGAACTGTATATGAAGATGAGATTTATGGATGTGGCGCTTTCGGCGTTTTATTATGTACAGGATTTTTCGGTAGACCTTCTTGCTACAGACGGAGAGACAATGTATTTTAACGGGCAGATGCTGGGAGGTGAGTACAGGCAGAACCGGATCTGGGTAAACCGCGCCTATCTACATCTGGTTCTGCACTGCATTTTCCGACATGTATTTCGCAGAAATGGACGGGAAGAGCTTGTATGGAACCTGGCGGCGGATATTGCGGTAGAATCTGTGATTGATGACTGGAACCTCCAGAATATACGAAAAAGCCAGTCCTGGATCAGACAGAGAACCTACCGGGATCTGAAAGAGGAAATCAAGGTATTTACAGCGGAAAAAATTTATGGAGTACTGGTAAGATGGAAGCTTTCGGACAGAGAGATGGAGCGCATGGCCCGGGAATTTACCGTGGATGATCACAAGTACTGGGCAAAAGATGAAGATGATGAAAAACAAAGCGAAATGAATCAGAGGTGGCAGGATATCAGCGAGAAAATGCAGACCGATATGGAAACTTTTTCGAAAGAAGCAGCATCAAATACCGGGCATTTTTTGGATCAGGTCCGGGTAGAGAACCGACAGCGATATGACTACCGCAGCTTTCTGCGCAAATTTGCTGTGCTGAAGGAAGAGGTTACCGTGGATGATGACAGCTTTGATTATGTATTTTACAGTTATGGATTGCGCCTTTATGGAAATATGCCTCTGATCGAGCCGCAGGAGTGGAAAGAAGTGAAAAAAGTGGAGGATTTTGCAATCGTGATCGATACTTCCATGTCCTGTTCAGGAGATCTGGTAAAAAAATTCCTGGAGGAGACTTATGGCATTTTAAGTGAAGCAGAGAGCTTTTTTCAGAGAGTCAATATCCACATTATACAATGTGATGACCAGGTGCAGTCGGACAGGAAGATTACCTGTAAAGAAGAATTACAGGAATATATGGAAAAGCTGGATCTTGCCGGGGAAGGTGGAACGGATTTCAGACCGGCGTTTGCCTATATTGATGATCTGATCGCGACGCACCGGTTCACTGAACTGAAGGGTGTGATCTATTTTACCGATGGACAGGGGATTTATCCGCAGAAAATGCCTTTGTACCAGACCGCGTTTGTATTTATGGACGACGGGGCAGAAGAACAGGAAGTTCCGCCGTGGGCGATGAAACTGGTTCTGGATGAAGAAGATTTGAGAGGAGTGAGAAATAGATGAATATTAAACGTGCAAAACAGGAAATCAAGGATGCAGTGCAGGCATACCTGATGAAGGATGAATATGGAGAATATCAGATTCCGGCAATCCATCAGAGACCGATCCTTCTGATGGGACCTCCGGGAATTGGAAAAACACAGATCATGGAGCAGATTTCAAGGGAATGTAAGATCGGATTGGTTGCGTATACGATCACGCACCATACCAGACAGAGTGCGATCGGGCTTCCATTTATTCAGAAAAAGATCTACGGTGGAAAAGAGTATTCGGTAACCGAGTATACGATGAGTGAGATCATTGCTGCTGTATATGAAAAGATAGAGCAGAGCGGCATGAAAGAGGGAATCCTGTTTATCGATGAGATCAACTGTGTTTCAGAGACGTTGGCGCCGACTATGCTGCAGTTTTTACAGTGCAAGATGTTTGGTAATCAGAGTGTGCCGGAGGGATGGATCATTGTGGCGGCAGGGAATCCGCCGGAATATAATAAGTCGGTGCGGGAATTTGATGTGGTGACACTGGACCGGATCAAGCGGATCGATGTGGAAGCTGATTTTGATGTCTGGAAGGAATATGCGTATCAGGTTGGAATCCATCCTGCAGTGCTTTCTTATCTGGAACTTCGAAAAGAGAATTTCTATCGTATGGAAAATACAGTAGATGGAAAAATGTTTGTCACAGCCAGAGGATGGGAAGACCTGTCAAGGTTGATCCAGGTTTATGAAAAGCTTGGTAAAGAGGTGGATCGTGAGGTTGTGCATCAGTACCTCCAGCACTGGAAGACAGCGAAGGATTTTGCAAATTATCTGGAGCTTTACCGAAAATATCAGAAGGAGTATGGACTGGAGCGGATCCTTGCAGGATATTATGAAAAAGATACCTTAGAACGTTTGAAATTTGCGTCGTTTGATGAGCGGCTGAGTGTGGTAAATCTTCTGGTCGGAAAGATGGCAGAACTTTTTAAAGAAGAATATGAGATGGAAAAATTTGTGGAGGGACTGTTTGCTCAGCTGTGTGCTTATAAAGAGGAATTGCAAAAGGAAGGTGCAGTTCCGGGAGAGGTCCTTGCTGCGAAAATTCAGTCTCTTAGGCGGGAAGTTGAACAGAAGAAGGCCGCCGGACAGCTTACAAAGGCGGAAATGCACCGTATGGAGCGTATTTTATGCAAATTGGAAGAATACCAGAAAGCTCCGGAATTTGAGTCTGTAAAGGCCACATTTGACAGTGAAGAAGAGCAGAGAGAGCAAATGGCAGATAAGACACTGGAAACGCTGAATCACTGCTTTGAATTCCTGGAATCTGCTTTCGGCGAGAGCCAGGAAATGGCAGTATTTGTCACGGAACTCAACAGTAATGTGTACAGCATTGCGTTCCTGCGGGAAAATGACTGTGCGATGTATTACAAATACAACAAAGGTTTACTTTTGGATGAACGCCGTGAAGAAATCCTGGAACAGATGAATGCCGTGGAAAATGTAGTGGAAAGAGGACTGGTTGAAGATTAAAGAGCAAGAACTGACAGAATAAGAACGACTGTGCCTGTGGTATCATATAATAATAGAAAGCAGAAGAAATGGGAATGAAATTCATGCCAGATCTGCAATTTTGTAAGGAACTTCCCGAAATAAAACCAGGGGAGTATCGCCTGAAATATGATCTCACTTTGCGCACGTTTCCCGGTCTTGGAACTGCGTTGTGCCGGGGAAACTATCACCGGGAGAGCTGCCTGAAAGCGGAAAGTAAGGTGTATATCTGCCAAATCAGATATTTGAGCAGATCTGTATGGGGATTGATAGAGAATACGGGGTGGATATGCCTTTATATGAATCATAAATGGCTGATAACTACTATAGCATAATTATAAAAATGACATTTTATGCCTGACGAGCCTGTTGGAGTGAAACTTACATTTCATGTAGACCCTCGCCAAAAGCGGAACCTTTTAAGCGTTGGCTCGCTCAGAAAAAGGACGCTGATAATTTCATATCAACGTCCTTTAAATCTGTCAGTATGGGGATATACAATTATTTGTTGTTTACCTCAAGATTCTTCATCGCACGAACCTTCAGCGGAAGTCCGAACAGAGTGATGAATCCGCTTGCATCATGATGATCGTACATATCACCAGTTGTGAAGCTTGCCAGAGATTCATTGTAAAGTGAGTATGGAGAAGTAGTTCCGGCTTTAATGATATTTCCTTTGTAAAGTCTGAATTTAACTTCACCTGTAACATATTTCTGGGTAGATTTTACGAAGGCACGAAGAGCTTCACAAAGTGGTGTGAACCATTTTCCTTCGTATACAACCTGAGCGAGTTTGTTGCCAAGATCTTTCTTAACTTCCATGGTAGCACGGTCGATAACCAGTTCTTCAAGCTGTTTGTGAGCTTCCATCAGGATTGTTCCACCAGGAGTTTCATAAACACCACGGGATTTCATACCAACAACACGGTTCTCAACGATATCAACGATACCGATACCATGCTTGCCGCCAAGTTCGTTGAGTTTGCGGATGATATCAGAAACCTTCATGGCTTCGCCGTTGATTGTCTTCGGAACACCTTCTTCAAATGTCATAGTTACATATTCATCTTCATCCGGTGCATTTTCCGGTGTATTTCCAAGAACAAGAAGATCAGCGTAATTTGGTTCGCAGGATGGATCTTCAAGTTCCAGTCCTTCGTGGCTGATGTGCCATAAGTTACGGTCACGGCTATAGCTGTGGCTTGCGTCAAACGGAAGATCGATTCCGTGAGCTTTACAGTAAGCGATCTCATCGTCACGTGACTGAAGTGTCCACAGATCTGTCATTCTCCAAGGAGCGATGATCTTAAGATCCGGGGCAAGAGCCATGATAGAAAGCTCGAAACGGATCTGGTCATTTCCTTTTCCGGTAGCACCGTGGCAGATAGCAGTAGCACCTTCTTTTCTTGCTACTTCAACAAGTCTCTTGGAGATTGCCGGACGAGCCATAGAAGTTCCGAGAAGGTATGCATTTTCGTAAACAGCATTTGCCTGTACACATGGCATAATATAGTTGTCACAGAAATCATCAGTGATATCTTCGATGTATAATTTAGAAGCACCTGCGAGTTTTGCTCTTTCATCAAGACCATCCAGCTCTTCGCCCTGTCCGCAGTCGATACAGCAGCAGATAACTTCGTAATCAAATGTCTCCTTTAACCAAGGGATCAGTGTGGTAGTATCAAGACCACCAGAATATGCAAGAACTACTTTTTCTTTCATTGTATATAAACCTCCTAAAAATTTTCTTTTGTATTCAATTCACAACCCACTATACACCATTTTTTATATTTATGCAATAATAAAATGAAAAAACTTTTAAAAATGTTATTTTATGCAAATAAAAGTAAAAATATACATAAAATATGCATAATTATGTATAAAAAGGAAAGAGAGTAATAAGAAAAAAGAAGGATAGAAGAAGATTAAACAGAAAATATAAAGATAAATCAGAAAAATACTTGACATTTACACAAAAACCCATAAAATATAACAAAAAGTAACAAGGTAACACGCTAAAGGAAGAAAGGAACCGGCGAGATGAGTGATATGCATAAAATGAATAAGAATAACATATTTGATTTCGTTCTGACATTGCCGGCAGAAGGCAGTGTATGTCAATGCGTCAACCAGATTTACTGACGGAAACGAATTTGGATTCGGGGCGGAAATAGGAATCAGTACCCAGAAACTTCATGCCCGCGGACCGATGGGGCAGGAAGCCCTTACCACGAAAAAGTATGTGATCTTTGGAAATGGACAAATTCGCGGATAAGAAGATTGACAGGAAAAAATCTCCATTTTATAATTTGAATGGTACAAAAGTTAAGGAAGTTTGTTTTTATTTTTAAGATGTTGGGGTCCAAAGGTATTTTGAACCCTTTGATACCAGATTGCTACGTGCTTTGCACTCTCGCAATCCTCAAAAACATGGGTATCAGGACGGATGAAAAAGGGGAAGAATGAAAAATGCTGTATGTAAGCTACTATGATTCGCCGATCGGGAAAATTACGCTTGGAGCACGGGAGGATGTACTTGTCGGTGCATGGTTTGAAGGACAGAAATACTATATGGACAAGATTATAGAAGATTTTGAGGAGAAGAAAGACTTGCCGGTACTGGATCAGGCAGAGTACTGGCTGGATCGGTATTTTGCAGGGCAGGATCCGGATCCGGAAGAACTTCCTCTTGCACCTGCAGGAAGTGATTTCCGAAAAGAAGTATGGAAGATTATCGCAAAAATCCCATATGGATGTACCATTACTTATGGAAAGATCGCAAAGATCCTTGCAGTAAAACGGGGCGCGAAAAGTATCTCGCCGCAGGCAGTCGGAGGTGCGGTCGGACATAATCCGATCTCTGTGATTATTCCATGTCACCGGGTCATCGGAAGCGACGGAAGCCTGACCGGATATGCCAGTGGACTTGAAAAGAAAGAATGGCTGCTTGCACATGAAGAAGCGCATATCAGATAAGTGATCATCAAAAATGGTGGCTCGTAGTGAGTCACCATTTTTGATGGTCTGGAGAAATTCGTAAGAGTCCGATCCTGTATTCTATTTTCCGGATTTTTCACATAACCATCGGTAAGCAATGATGCAGATGATCACAGACAATAAGGAGCCGGTAGCGGTTGCGAGTCCCATCGGAAACAGTGTATGCGGGAAAATTTTTGAAGTCAGATAAACACCCGGAATACGCACGCACAAAATAGCGATTAGGTTATGTAAAAATGAAATTCCAGATCTTCCGCATGCACAGAAGTATCCGCTGAAACTGAAATGAACGCCGGCAAAAATACAATCCCAGATATATCCGCGAATGTACTGTGCGCCGAGAAGAATAACGGCTGCGTCTGCAGTGAAAAGTCCGACAACCGGAGCTGCGATAAACTGGATCAATATAGAGACGACCAGACCAAATCCAATGGCGATCATCATGGCATAGCGAAGCGTCTGCTTTGCACGGTCATACTTTCCGGCACCGATATTCTGAGCTGCGAGTGCAGAAACAGTCGAAAGCATGGAAGACGGAATCAGGAACAGAAAGCTGATGATTTTTTCCACAATGCCGACAGCAGCGGCTGTGTTCAGTCCGCGCCGGTTGGCAATGATCGTAATAATAATGAAAGCAATCTGAATAAATCCGTCCTGAAGCGCTACCGGAATCCCAATATTCAGAATTTTGCCAAGCGGTTTTTTCTGTGGGCGGAAACAGTTTCCGGAAAAAGAAAGTCCGGTCTGCTTACGTTTAATGGCAATCAATGCAAACAGAACACTGCACGCTTGGGAAAGTGTTGTGCCAAGCGCAGCACCGGAAGCTCCCAGATGGAAAAATCCGATAAACAGATAATCCAGTATAATATTCACCGCACATGCAACTGCGATGAAATACATCGGACTTTTAGAATCCCCCAGTCCGCGGAAAATTGAACTGATCACATTATACGCCGTAATAAAAGGAATCCCGAGAAAACAGATCGTCAGATAAGCTGCCGTTCCTGACACAGCCTCCGCAGGTGTAGACATCACGGCAACAGCCGGCTTCACAAAAAACAGAAGCAAAACCGCCAGCACCAGAGAAATCCCCATAAACAAAATCACCGTATTTCCCACAAACACAGAAGCCCTTTTCTTATCGCCCGCTCCAATAGACTGCCCGATTGAAACTGTAGCCCCCATCGCAAGCCCCACGATCATCACCGTCAACATATGCATCACCTGGCTCCCAATCGAAACCGCTGTTGTACTGGCAACCCCATCAAACTGCCCAACAATAAAAAGATCCGCCATCCCATAAAGCGTCTGCAAAAAATAAGATAAAAAATAAGGCAGCGAAAAATAAATCACATTCCGAAAAACACTCCCCGAAGTAAGATCCCGTTCCATAAAATAACAACTCCTTTACAATCACTTCCTTAATACTAATTGAATTTTCCTAAAATAGTCAATAAAAAGAATACAGACCTAATACATCTTATAATAATAAAAATGCATAACAATGCATAAAAATAAATATAAATGCATAAAAATAAGAAATTATACATAAAAATACACAGAAACATGCATAAAAATCAAAAAACCACTTGCTTTCCAAAATAAAACCATGTATACTGAACCAATCGGAAAACATTCCCCCAATTACCGCGAACCCCTTTACAATAGGGATTAATGGGTTTATAGTATTTATGATTATGCCTATCTATACACAAATACGGCATTTACGAAAGGATGGTTTACATGATTAAAGCAGGAATCATCGGTTCTACCGGTTACGCCGGAGGAGAACTGGTTCGCATTTTAACAGGACATAAAGACGTAGAAATTAAATGGTTTGGCTCAAGAAGCTATATCGATAAGAAATATGCAGATGTATACCGCAATATGTTTCAGATCGTAGATGCGGTATGTTTAGATGATAATATGGAACAACTTGCAGATCAGGTAGATGTGATTTTCACAGCAACTCCACAGGGACTGTGCGCATCATTAGTTAATGAAGAAATCTTATCAAAGGTTAAGATCATCGACCTGAGCGCAGATTTCCGTATCAAAGATGTCAAGACTTACGAAAAATGGTACGGTATTGAGCACAAGAGCCCGCAGTTTATCGAAGAAGCAGTTTACGGACTGTGTGAAGTGAACAGAGAAGATATCAAAGGCGCAAGACTGATCGCCAATCCTGGATGCTATACAACATGCTCCATCCTGACTGCTTATCCGCTGGCAAAAGAAGGACTGATCGATATGGATACGCTGATCATTGATGCCAAGTCCGGAACATCCGGAGCAGGAAGAGGGGCAAAGGTTCCGAACCTGTACTGTGAAGTCAATGAGAATATGAAAGCATACGGTGTGGCAACACACAGACATACACCGGAGATCGAGGAACAGCTTGGATATGCGAGCGGCAAAGAGGTTGTGATTAACTTTACACCGCATCTGGTTCCGATGAACAGAGGAATCCTGGCAACAGAGTACGCGAAGCTTACAAAGGATGTTACCTGGGAAGAAGTAAAAGCAGTTTACGATAAATATTATGCAAATGAAAAATTTGTCCGTGTTCTGGAGAAAGATGTTTACCCGGAAACAAAATGGGTAGAAGGAAGCAATTATGTCGATATCGGATTTAAGATCGATCCGAGAACAAACCGTATCATTATGATGGGTGCGATCGACAACCTGGTAAAAGGTGCAGCAGGACAGGCTGTACAGAACATGAACCTGATCTTTGGACTTCCGGAAAGTGAAGGTCTTGATCTGGTTCCGATGTTCCCGTAGAACATGGCAGAAAAAGAAAAGGAATGGAAAATATATGACAACAATTATTCGTGCGATGACAGTAGAAGATTATGACCAGCTTCATGCACTTTGGATGCGGATCAAAGGATTTGGAATCCGGAGCATAGATGATTCAAAAGAAGGCGTGGAACGATTCCTGAAAAGGAATCCGACAACCAGTGTGATCGCCGAAATAGACGGAAAAGTAGTAGGAGGAATCCTCTGCGGACACGACGGAAGAACCGGATGTTTTTATCATGTATGTGTAGATCCGGCGTACCGCTGTCATGGGATCGGAAAGAGCATGGTTGCCTATGCAATGTCAGCTCTGAAAGAGGAACATATCAACAAGATCACACTGATCGCATTTACCAAGAATGATATCGGCAATACGTTCTGGAATACGATCGGATGGACCAAGAGACCGGATGTCAACTACTATGAGTTTGTTTTAAATGAGGAAAATATTACAGCATTTATCGAAGAGGGCTAAAGGAGGCTATATACGATGAAGATTATCGAAGGCGGTGTGACCGCAGCAAAAGGATTTGAGGCAGCATCAACAGCAGCAAAGATCAAATATCAGGACAGAACCGACATGGCAATGATCTACAGCCAGGTTCCATGTGAATGTTCAGGAACATTTACTACAAACGTTGTAAAGGCAGCATGCGTAAAATGGGATCAGCAGGTTGTAAAGAGTGGTGCGAAAGCACAGGCTGTGATCGTCAATTCCGGAATTGCCAATGCATGTACCGGTGCGGAAGGATTTGGCTACTGCAAGGACACAGCAGATGCGGCAGCAGAAGCTCTTGGAATTAATGCAGACGGTGTACTGATCGGATCGACCGGTGTCATCGGAAAGCAGCTTCCAATTGATCGCATCGTGGCAGGGGTAAAGGCTCTTGCTGAAAAGAAAAATGATACACTGGCAAACGGAACTGAGGCAGCAAAAGCAATCATGACGACTGATACCTGTGAAAAACAGATCGCAGTAGAGATCGAGGTTGCCGGAAAGACCGTTACCATCGGTGGTATGGCAAAAGGATCTGGTATGATCCATCCGAATATGTGCACCATGCTCAGCTTTATCACAACAGATGCAGCAATCACAAAAGAGGCACTTCAGAAAGCCCTCAGTGATGATGTCAATGATACATACAATATGATTTCCGTAGACGGAGATACTTCTACAAATGATTCTGTAGTTCTTCTTGCAAACGGAATGGCTGAAAATGAAGTGATCACGGTAGACGGTGAAAGCTATAAGACCTTTGCGGAAGCATTGCATGAGATCAACGAATACCTTGCAAAGAAGATCGCAGGGGACGGAGAAGGAGCAACTGCTTTATTTGAAGTAACTGTAGTTGGTGCAGATACAAAAGAGACTGCAAAGACACTTGCAAAATCAATCGTATGCTCAAATCTTACCAAGGCAGCAATTGCAGGACATGATGCAAACTGGGGAAGAATCCTCTGTGCAATGGGATATTCCGGAGCACAGTTTGACCCGGAAAAGGTGGATCTGTTCTTCGAGAGCAAGGCAGGAAAGATCCAGATCATCGAAAATGGTACAGCGGTAGATTACAGTGAAGAAAAAGCAACGGAGATCCTCTCACAGGAAGAAGTAAAAGCAGTTGCTGATGTGAAGATGGGAAGCGAAAGCGCAACCGCATGGGGATGTGACCTGACTCACGGATATATTGACATCAATGCAGATTACAGAAGCTAGGAGGTAAGCAAAATGGATCAGGATATGCAGCAGTATCTGGACAAAGCAGAAGTTCTGATTGAGGCGCTTACTTATATTCAGCGTTTCAACCGTAAGATCATCGTTGTAAAATACGGTGGAAGTGCAATGCTGGACGAAGAACTCCAGAAAAATGTCATCAAGGATGTTACGTTCTTGAAATTGGTTGGATTCAAACCGATCATCGTTCACGGCGGTGGAAAAGAGATCAGTAAATGGGTAAGTAAAGCCGGAATGGAGCCGAAATTCATCGACGGACTTCGTGTGACGGATGCAGAGACCATGGAAATTGCAGAGATGGTACTGAACAAGGTTAATAAAAATCTGGTTCGTATGGTCGAAGAACTTGGTGTTCGTGCTATCGGTGTCAGTGGAAAAGACGGCGGACTTTTAAGAGTTGATAAAAAGCTTTCCATGACAGGACAGGACGTTGGATTTGTAGGAGATATCAAGAAGGTCAATGCAGAGGTTCTTCTGGATCTTCTGGATAAAGATTTTCTTCCGATCGTATGCCCGGTCGGAATCGATGATGATTACAACACTTATAATATCAATGCGGATGATGCAGCTTATTCGATCGCAAAAGCGGTTCATGCTGAGAAGCTTGCGTTCCTCTCTGATATTGAAGGGGTATACAGAGACTACGAGGATAAATCTTCTCTGATCACAGCTCTTACTGTAGATCAGGCGAATGAACTGATCGAAAGCGGAGCAATTTCCGGAGGAATGATCCCGAAACTGCAGAACTGTGTAGGAGCGATTGAAAACGGAGTGTCCAGAGTCCATATTCTGGATGGAAGAATTCCGCACTGCCTGCTTCTTGAGATTTTCACGAAGAAGGGTATCGGAACTGCAATTTTAAGAAACGGTGAAGAAGATTAAAGGGAAGATAAAGAAAGAAGGTAATTCTTATGACAAATCAGTATATGCAGGAAGAGGACGAAGCGATTTTAAAAACTTATAACCGTTATCCGGTTGTACTGGACCATGGAGACGGCGCATACCTCTATGATCCGGAAGGAAAGAAATATCTGGATTTCTCAGCAGGATATGCAGTATCTTCTCTGGGATATAACAACAAGGAATTTAATGATGCATTAAAGGCTCAGATTGACAAGATGATCCATACATCAAACCTGTATTATAATACAACCTGCGGTAAAGCAGGAGAAGATCTGAAAAAGATCACCGGTATGTACAAGGTATTCTTCACAAACAGTGGTGGAGAAGCAATCGAAGGTGCGATCAAAACTGCAAGAAAATATGCGTACACAAAAAAAACCGGACGTTATGAATTTATTGCAATGGAGAATTCATTCCACGGCAGAAGTATGGGTGCAGTTGCACTTACCGGACACAAAGAATACAGAGAGCCATTTGAACCGGTTATGCCTGGTGTACATTTTGCAATCTACAATGATCTTGACAGTGTAAAAGCACTGGTAAATGATAAGACCTGCGCGATCATTCTGGAAACAATCCAGGGCGAAGGCGGAATCAACGCAGCGACAAAAGAATTTATGCAGGGAATCCGTAAGATCTGTGATGAGAATGGAATCCTGATGATCTGCGATGAAGTACAGTGTGGTATGGGACGAAGCGGTGCATGGTTTGCATGGCAGCAGATGGGAATCACACCGGATATCATGACAATGGCGAAAGCAATCGGAAGCGGTGTTCCGGTCGGCGCATTTGCGATGACAAAAGAAGTTGCAGATAATTCGCTGGTACCGGGAGATCACGGAACTACATATGGTGGAAACCCACTTTGCTGTGCAGCGGTCAGCAAGACTATTGAGATCTTTGAAAAAGAGCATATGCTCGATCATGTCAATGAAATCGCACCATATCTGACACAGAAACTGCAGGAAATCGTGGATACCTGCGATGCAGCCGTTAAAGTAAAGGGAAGAGGATTGATCCAGGGACTTCAGATCACCAAGCCGCTGGGTGAAGTGACAGCCAAAGCGTTGGAAGAAGGACTTCTGATCATCGGAGCTGGAACAGATGTGATCCGAATGATCCCACCGCTTGTTATCGGTAAAGAACAGGTAGATGAGATGGCAGAGATCCTGAAAAAGCACTTGCATAAAGTCGGTGCCTGATAAAAATAAGAGAATAAAAGAGCCGGTCATCGGATATACTTTCAGAAGAAAAGGAGGTATGAAAGATGACCGGATTTTTTATTGCCCTGCTGTCGGGAGCGCTGATGAGTGTGCAGGGGGTATTTAACACCCAGGTAACAAAGACGACAGGAATGTGGGTGAGCAATGCCTGGGTGCAGCTTAGTGCATTTGCCATCTGCCTGGTAATGTGGCTGATCATGGGAAGGGACAGTATCGCCACGATAGGAGAGGTGCAGCCTAAATATATGCTGCTTGGCGGTGTGATCGGAGCAGGGATCACCTGGACCGTGATCAAAAGTATGGCGCAGCTCGGGCCTGCAAAGGCGGCACTTCTGATCGTTATGTCTCAGCTTATTGTGGCGTATCTGATTGAACTGGTGGGATTATTTGGTGTGGAAAAAGAGCCATTTTCCTGGAGAAAAGTGATCGGTATGGGGATCGCTCTGATCGGCACGACAATTTTTCAGTGGAAATAGGTTGTCTTTTGGGAAAAAATTCGTTACAATAATCATGTCTTGGAAGTATGAGGGGACATGCTCTGCGGAAAAGGAGTATGTATGCGGAAAAGAAGACGGATTTTATATCAAATATGTGGAATTTTCCTTGGAATCAGCTGTATGCTGTCAGCATGCCATGAAAAAGAAGAGACCTTTACCAGTGTGGCTGCTGCAGAAGCGGATGCCGGGGATAAGAAAAACGAGGCAGAATCAAAGGCTGCCGAAGAAAAGCCGGATAAGGCAAAAGCAGATCCGGGTGGTGAAGAAAAAGAAGGTTCGATCTGGGTGTATGTATGTGGCGAGGTGGCATCACCCGGTGTATATGAACTGCAGGAAGGAGACCGCATCACGCATGCCATAGAAGCAGCGGGAGGTCTGACGGAGGCAGCAGGACAGGTTTATCTGAATCAGGCAGCACATCTGACAGATGGACAAAGGATTTATGTGCCATCCAGAGAAGAAGAACAGACTTTGAAAGAAGAAGGTTCACCATCGGATATGGCAGATGCCGGGATGGGAAAAGACACAGGAATAATAAACCTGAACACCGCGACAAAGGCTGAACTTTTAAGCTTAAGCGGGATTGGCGAGTCCCGCGCGGAAGCAATTATTGCTTATAGAGAGACAAACGGTGGATTCAGGAAGATAGAGGATCTGAAGAAAGTGGACGGGATCAAGGAAGGAATCTTTCAGAAGATCCGGGAGCAGATAACGGTAGAGTAGAGGAGTGCGCAAGATGGGCAGAAAAGTATTGGTAGTAGATGATGAAAAGCTGATCGTGAAAGGACTGAGATTCAGCCTGGAACAGGATGATATGGAAGTTGACTGCGCATACGACGGTGAGGAAGCACTTGAGATGGTAAAAAGAAAAGAGTATGATATGATTCTTCTGGATGTCATGCTTCCAAAATACGATGGATTTGAAGTATGCAGACAGATCCGTGATTTCTCAGATGTACCGGTCATCATGCTCACTGCGAAGGGCGAGGATATGGACAAGATCCTCGGGTTGGAATATGGCGCAGATGATTACATCACAAAGCCGTTCAACATTCTTGAGGTTAAGGCCAGAATGAAGGCAATCATGCGCAGGGTCGCTAAAAAAGACGGGATGAGCGCGAGCGGTAAAGTTGTGGTAAAGGGAGATCTGAAGATCGACTGTGAAAGTCGGAGAGTTTTTTCCGGGGACAGGGAACTGAATCTTACCGCAAAAGAATTTGATCTTCTGGAGCTTCTTGCGATGAATCCGAACAAGGTTTACAGCAGGGAAAGTCTTTTGAATATTGTCTGGGGATATGAGTATCCGGGAGATGCAAGAACGGTAGATGTACATATCAGACGACTGCGCGAGAAGATTGAAGTAAATCCAAGTGATCCGAAATACGTTTACACAAAGTGGGGAGTTGGCTATTATTTCAGGGGTTAAATTTTTTGTACCAAAATTCATAAAAAGTCTGCAAGTGCGGGTAACGGTGATCCTGAGCGTATTTGTCATATTATCCAGTGTGATCCTGATGAATGCGATTCTGCAAAGCTATGATCAGAGAACCGTATCCGTGCGCACAGCAGAGATTCAAAACCAGTGTACGATTCTGAGTAATCAGCTGGTCAATTCTGATTATCTGAAAACGGGAGTTTCTGATGTGATCGATACAGAACTATCACAGTTATCCAATATTTACAATGGAAGAGTGCTTGTTATTGATGATGAATTCCGGATTGTGGAAGATACCTATGATCTGGAGGAGGGAAAGACGATCATTTCCGAGGATGTAGTCAAATGCTTCCGCGGCGAGAAGCCGGCAAGTTATGACAGAAAGAGCCGGTACATTGAAGTGGCAGTCCCGGTCAAAAAAGGGGAAGAGCCGGTAAAAGGAATGATTCTGGTCAGTGTTTCTACAGACAGTCTGCGTGACAATGTAGAGGCATTGCAGACAAAGGCAAGAATTGCAACGGTTGCAATCAGTATTATCGGGATCTTTTTATCAGCAATCATCGGTATGCTGCTTGTAAGGCCGCTGAAAAGGATGTCTCAATCGATCGAGGAGATGGCAGGAGGTTATGGAGATAATTATCTCCATGAAAATGCTTACGATGAAACGGAACGGATTTCCAATGCATTTAATAAGCTGTGGGACCGCTATAAAGTACTGGATGCATCGAGAGAAGAGTTTGTGGCAAATGTATCCCATGAGTTGAAGACACCGTTGACCTCTATGAAGGTGCTGGCGGATTCACTGCTGATGCAGCCGGATGCACCGACGGAGATTTACCGGGAATTCATGGGTGATTTGTCCGAAGAAATCGAGCGGGAGAATAAGATCATCAATGACCTTCTGGATCTTGTAAAACTGGATAAGAAGGGTGCAAACTTAAATATTAAGAGTCAGGATGTTAATGAACTGGTAGAACGGATTCTCAAAAGATTACAGCCACTTGCGGCAAAAAGTAATATTGAACTGGTATTTGAGAGTTTTCGTCCGGTGACAGCGGAGATTGATGAGGTAAAGATTGCACTTGTGATCACGAATCTGGTGGAAAATGCGATCAAGTACAATAAAGAGAACGGATGGGTACACGTGTCTTTAAATGCGGATCATAAGTATTTTTATCTGAAGGTTGCGGATTCTGGAATCGGGATTCCGAAAGAAGATACGGATCATATATTCGAGCGGTTTTTCCGTGTGGACAAATCCCATTCTCGTGAGATCGGCGGAACTGGTCTTGGGCTTTCGATTGCAAGAAATGCGGTTGTCATGCACCGCGGTGCGATCAAGGTCTACAGTGAACCGGGAGAGGGAACGACATTTACAGTCCGGATCCCGCTTACTTATATCAAGAGGGAAGGGTGAGAAGAATGAAAAAAAATTACCAGATCATAAGCATTCTTCTTGCAGTGTGTCTTCTTACAGGCGTTGTGGGATGCAGAAAAAAGGAGCAGAAAGCAGATGCAAAATACACGATTTACCAGATTAACCAGAGCGGAACGGCGCTGGTTCCGAACGGCTATGATGGAACAGGAAAGTCGGCGGACGAAGAAGTAAAAGGAATGCTGTCTGCGCTGCAGAAGTGTGATGACGAGGTGAAGGCACAGGCGGCACTGCCGAAAAAGGTAAAACTGGAGAGATACACTCTGGAGGATGAAAAGCTGATCCTGTACTATAATGCTGCTTACGGAAAGATGGATACGGTAAGAGAGGTTCTGTGCAGGGCAGCGCTTGTCCGTTCACTGACGCAGATCGATGGAGTGGATCTGGTGATGATCTGTGTAGATGGAACGCCACTTACGGATAAAAAGGGGAATACTTATGGATACCAGCAGGCAGAAGATTTTGTACAGAACACAGGCTCTTCTATTAACTCTTTCCAGGAGATGAAGCTTACGCTGTATTATGCAGATTCATCTGGAGAAAAGCTGCAAAAGGAAGAGGATACGGTGCGGTATAACAGCAATGAGTCGAAGGAACGGGTTGTAGTGGAACAGCTGATGCGAGGACCATCCAATAACAGACTGCTTGCTACCATACCAAAAGGAACAAAGCTGCTGGGTGTGTCGATCAAAGATCATATCTGCTATCTGAATTTTGATGAAGGACTTCGGAACATTGCTCCGGGAGTCAGTCCGGAGACGGTGATCTATTCCATCGTAAATTCAGTGATCGATGGTGGAAATGTCTCTGAAGTACAGATTTCAATCAACGGAGACAGCAGTATTGTATATCAGGAGAGTATAAAGCTGGATGAACCTCTGAGCAGAAACCAGGAAATGATAAAGGAGGATTGATCGGTTGATCAAGCGAAGACTTGGTTTTGCCGGAATACTTCTGGCAGGACTGATTCTGGTACTGTATCTGACAGGGGGAGGAAAGATTTTTGGAAGACTCGGTGTGTCAAGGTGTGAGAAGCTCTGGAAAGAGTCGGAAGAAGTGATGGTGGAAGGAGAGGTTTATCAGAAAACCAGAAAAGAAGAAAAACTGATCCTGTATCTGAAAAAAATACAGATCAGAGAGATGGGGAATGGAAAAGCAGTCGCTGACGAGAGGCTGCTTGTCTATCTGGATGAAAAGGGAAATGGTCCGGAAATCGGACAGCGAATTCTGGTTAAAGGCAATGTGGGATTTTTTGATCCGGCGGCTAATCCGGGCAATTTTGACCAGAAAAATTATTATAAGCAGCAGAATATCCAGGCAGTCTTATGGAAAGGGAAGGTTCTGGAAAAACAGGTGAAAAAGACTTCCTTTCGGGAAAAGCTGTGGCAGTTTAGGAATCGGACCGCAGATGAGATATGCAGAGAGATGGGAAAGCGTCGAGGGGGTATTTTATGTGCGGTTCTTCTGGGAGATTCTTTTTATACAGAAGAGAAAGTGAAAGAACTTTACCGGGTGGCAGGGATCGGGCATCTGCTGGCTATATCCGGTCTGCATATTTCTTTTTTTGGCAACGGACTTTACCGGGGGCTTAGGAAAACCGGATTTTCTATTTTACAGGCCGGTGTAGTGGGAAGTCTGCTTCTTGGAAGCTATGTGGTGATGACCGGAATGAGTGTTTCGGCACTGCGGGCGTTTACCATGTTTCTGATCCGGATGGGAGCAGAGCTGACAGGGAGGGAATACGATGGATTGACGGCACTTGGGATTGCGGAAAGTGGTCTGCTTCTGGCAAATCCGTTGCGGCTTTTTACGGCAGGGTTCCAGCTTTCTTTTGCTGCGGTTCTCGGTATCTATCTGATTGGTTCGGGAAATAAAAAAGGCAGATTTTCAGACAGTGTCCGGATGTCGGTGAGGCTCTGGTTTTTTCTGCTGCCAGTTACATTGTGGCACTATTATGAAACCTGCCTGTATGCGCCAGCCTGGAATCTTCTGGTAATTCCGATGGCATCCGTGCTTCTGTTTTGCGGGAGTGCAGGGATGGCAGTCATGCTGATTCCGTGTGGGGCAGGAGATATAATGCAGAGCGCACTTTGGAAAATAACAGAGTGGATTTTGCTTTTTTATGAAAAAGGGAGCGGTCTGCTCCTGGAACTTCCGGGGGCAAGGTGGATTCCGGGAAGACCACGGCTCTGGCAGATTGCCTGTTATTATGGGGTTCTTCTATTTTATTTGTGGAGAAAAAGGAAGGAAAAGAAAGAGGGCAGACAAACCGGGAAACAGGTGGTAAGACAGCTTGTGACAGCTGGGATCCTGCTCATCCTGCTCGGGATCCCAAAGTGGAAACGAGGGCAGATGGAGCTGACTATGCTGGATGTGGGACAGGGCGACTGTTTTTTCTTTCGGGACGGAAACGGAAAAAATTACCTGATCGACGGCGGAAGCAGTTCGGTAGATGCAGCAGGAAGATACCGGTTGGAACCATTTTTAAAATTCCGGGGCGTGAAGAGGCTGGATTATGTGTGGGTGACGCATGGGGATGTGGATCACTTAAATGCAGTGGAAGAACTTCTGGAACGGAGAAAGTATGGAGTAGAAATCCAGTATCTGATTTTTCCGGAACAGAAATATTGGGATGAAAGGCTTATTAAATTATGTAATCTGGCAGAAGAGGCAGGAACGAAGGTACGGGTAATGGAGATGGATACTATTTTTCTGTCTGGAAAATTGAAGATGCGTTGTCTCTGGCCTGGAGAAGGTGAGCCATCTGAAAATGGAAATGAAAATTCTCTGGTACTTCACCTGCAATATGGAAAAATTACCATGCTTTTTACCGGAGATCTGGAAAATACCGGCGAAGAGCTGTTGGCAGAGAGAATAAAGAATCTCCGGAAAAAAGGAGAACTTCCGGCGTGTTATGATCTGCTGAAAGTCGGACACCACGGATCAAGAAATGCGACCGGCGAAGAGCTTCTGGAAGTGATCCGACCACGGGTAGCATTCTGTTCATCCGGAAAAGAAAACCGTTATGGACATCCGCATGCGGAAACACTGGAAAGACTTGCAAAATGGGGCGTAAGCTTATATAATACGAAAGACAGAGGTGCTGTCAGTATGTATACAGATGGAAGGGAATATGGTATCCAAAGTCCATGAAAAGTTTGAATGAAGATTTAAAGACAGGACAGTTTAAGCAGATTTATCTTCTGTACGGCGAAGAAGCTTATCTGAAAAAATTATATAAAAACCGTTTCGTCAAAGCGATGATTCCGGAAGGTGACACGATGAATTATCGTTATTTTGAGGGAAAGAACACGAACCCGAAGGAGATTATCGACCTTGCCGAGACATTACCTTTTTTTGCAGAGCGCAGGCTGATCGTTCTGGAAAATACCGGTTTTCTGAAAAATGCGACACCGGAGCTGGCAGAATATCTGAAGAACATGCCGGAGACCACTTATATGATCTTTGTGGAATCAGAGCTGGATAAGAGAGGAAAGCTCTACAAAGTGATCAAGGAGAAAGGTCATATTGTAGAACTGAAGCGGCAGGATGAAAAGACACTGATCCGCTGGATCCTTGGGATGGCGAAAAAGGAGAAGCTTCAGATGTCGGAGGCAGCAGTGCGCTATCTGCTTGCAAAGACTGGTAATGACATGGAGAATCTCGGGCAGGAGCTGGAAAAATTATTCTGTTACTGCATGAACCACACGGAGATCACGGCAGCAGATATTGATGAAATCTGTACTACGCAGATCGGAAACCATATTTTTGATATGGTAGATGCAGTTGCAGCAAAAGAGCAGAAAAAAGCGCTGGATTACTATTATGATCTTCTGACACTGAAGGAACCGCCGATGCGGATCCTCTACCTGCTGACCAGACAGTTCCGTATCCTGATGGAGGTAAAAGAGATGGACCGTACTGGGATTCCGCCAAAAGAGATTGCCGCCAAGGTGGGAATCATGCCATTCCTGGTAGGAAAGTATCGGGCACAGGCGAAGGCATTTACCAGGAAAGAGCTGCGTGGGATCGTAGAAGCCGGTGTACAGACGGAAGAAGATGTAAAAACCGGAAAGATGGGAGATATCCTCTCGGTGGAACTCTTTCTGGTGCAGTACAGTAGCAAACGGGAAAAGTAATCAGATATAGATAAGAAGAAAAAGGAGAGACTGAAAATATGCATATGGATCAGAAAAAGATTCGGAATTTTTGTATTATTGCACATATTGACCATGGAAAATCCACACTGGCGGACCGTATTATTGAGCAGACAGGTCTTCTGACCAGCAGAGAGATGCAGGCACAGGTGCTGGATAACATGGATCTGGAAAGAGAACGTGGTATCACAATCAAATCACAGGCAGTCCGCACGGTTTATAAGGCAAAGGATGGGGAGGAATATATCTTTAATCTGATCGATACTCCGGGACACGTAGACTTTAACTATGAAGTGTCACGGAGTCTTGCAGCCTGTGATGGAGCGATCCTGGTCGTTGATGCGGCACAGGGCGTAGAAGCGCAGACACTGGCAAATGTATATCTGGCACTGGACCATGATCTGGATGTCATGCCGGTTATCAACAAGATCGATCTTCCAAGCGCAGAGCCGCAGCGTGTGATCGAAGAGATTGAAGATGTGATCGGAATTGAAGCGCAGGATGCACCACTGATCTCGGCAAAGACAGGGCTTAATGTAGATCAGGTTCTGGAACAGATCGTGACAAAGATTCCTTCTCCGACAGGAGATCCGGATGCACCGCTTCAGGCACTGATTTTCGATTCCCTCTATGATCCGTATAAAGGCGTTATCGTATTCTGCCGTATCAAAGAAGGATGTATCACGAAAGGAATGCCGATTCATATGATGGCGACAGGAGCAACTGCCGATGTTGTGGAGGTTGGATATTTTGGTGCCGGACAATTTATCCCTTGTGATGAGCTTTCAGCAGGAATGGTTGGATATTTTACAGCCAGCCTGAAAAATGTAAAGGACACCCGTGTGGGTGATACCGTAACAGGTGCGGAAAATCCATGTTCTGAGCCTCTTCCGGGATATAAAAAGGTCAACCCGATGGTGTACTGCGGAATGTATCCGGCAGACAGCTCCAAATACCCGGATCTGAGAGATGCACTGGAAAAACTGCAACTCAACGATGCGGCACTTCAGTTTGAACCGGAGACCTCTCTTGCGCTGGGATTTGGTTTCCGCTGTGGTTTCCTTGGACTTTTGCATCTGGAGATCATTCAGGAGAGACTGGAAAGAGAATACAATCTGGATCTGGTGACAACTGCGCCGGGCGTTATCTACAAGGTGCACAAGACCAACGGAGAAGTGATCGACCTGACTAATCCGTCTAATCTTCCGGATCCGTCAGAAATTGATTTTATGGAAGAGCCGATGGTAAAAGCAGAGATTATGGTGACATCCGAATTTATCGGTGCGATCATGGATCTGTGTCAGGAAAGACGTGGCGAATATCAGGGAATGGAATACATCGAAGAGACCAGAGCGGTATTGAAATACCACCTGCCTCTGAATGAGATCATCTATGATTTCTTTGATGCGCTCAAATCCAGATCCCGCGGTTATGCGTCTTTTGATTATGAAATGCTCGGCTATGTCAAATCTGATCTGGTCAAGCTGGACATCCTGATCAACAAAGAAGAAGTGGATGCTCTTTCCTTTATTGTATTTGCGGGAAGTGCTTATGAGAGAGGAAGAAAGATGTGTGAGAAGCTCAAAGAAGAGATTCCGAGACAGCTTTTTGAGATTCCGATACAGGCAGCTGTCGGAAGCAAGATCATTGCCCGTGAGACAGTAAGAGCCATGCGTAAGGACGTACTTGCCAAGTGCTACGGCGGTGATATCAGCCGTAAGAAGAAGCTTCTGGAAAAGCAGAAGGAAGGAAAGAAGCGTATGCGCCAGGTTGGAAATGTAGAAATTCCACAGAAGGCATTTATGAGTGTATTAAAACTGGACGACAAATAGACAGACAAAGGATAATCGAGCAGGCTGACTCCTACTCGATTCGTATACTTTGTACACTATCTCGCTTAACAGCTCGATGATGTACATTCGCCAAGTACAGATTCTTGTGCAAGCACAAATCTGTACTTGGCTCATCGTATACACAAAAAGGCAGGAGCGATTTCCGAGGAAAAGTTCCTGCCTTTTGCACAGAAAAGGAGAAAAGCAGATGCAGCCTTTAGAACTATATATTCATATTCCGTTTTGTGTGAAAAAATGTGCATATTGTGATTTCCTTTCCGGTCCGGCCGGAGAAAAGGAAAAAGAGGAATATGTGAAAATGCTGGTCGACGAGATCAGAAACTGTCCGGATACAGTGCAGAATTACAGGGTGATTTCCATTTTTTTCGGAGGCGGAACTCCATCTCTTCTTACCGGTGAGCAGATTGGGCGGCTGATGGATACGGTCAGGGAAATATTTACGTTGGATGAGGACGCAGAGATCACTATGGAAATGAATCCGGGAACGGTAACGGAAGAAAAACTGCGAAAGTACAGACAGGCAGGGGTGAACCGTCTGAGTATCGGTCTGCAGTCGGTCAATGATGAGGAACTTCGTCTGCTTGGAAGAATCCATACTTATGAAGAATTTCGGGAAGCATATCATCTGGCGAGAGCCAATGGTTTTTCAAATATCAATGTAGACCTGATCTCGGCAATTCCGGGGCAGACGGTGGAAAGCTGGAGGCGTACACTGGAGCAGGTAATGGCACTTTCCCCGGAGCATATTTCTGCATATAGTCTGATCTTGGAAGAGGGAACAACTTTCTATAAAAAATATGTAGAAGACGAGGCAAAAGAAGGACCAAAGCTTCCGGATGAGGATGCGGAGCGTCAGATGTACTGGGATACGGAAACGCTGATGGAGAAGAACGGATATCACCGTTACGAGATTTCCAATTATGCTAAGGAGGGATATGCCTGCCGGCACAACCTGGGATATTGGGAGAGAATTCCGTATCTGGGATTTGGAATTGGTGCGGCATCCCTGGTTCCCGGGAATCTGATTGGAAAATGCAGGAAGCTGGAAGGAAAAATGAGTCGCTACACGAACCCGGATCAGTTAAGGGAGTATGCACATTCCTACAGGAACAAATTTCAGGCAGAGCTTCTGACAGAAACTGAGGAGATGGAGGAATTTATGTTTCTTGGACTGCGGAAAATGAACGGAATCTCAAAAAAAGAATTTTCAGAGTATTTTGGGAAGAGTCTGGAGGATATTTACGGTGAACCGATCTGCAAACTGGAAAGCTTAAAGCTTCTTGAGCAGGATGATGACAGAGTGTGGCTTACAAAACGGGGGATCGATGTCAGCAACAGTGTGTTTGTAGAGTTTCTGCTGGAAGAGTAAAATTTGGAAAATCAGAAAAATATAAAGTATACTTGACAAATAGGTTTTATAGGCATATAATGACATCATTGAGTTAAACCTATCAAAACAGTAGGAAAGAAAGGAGAACTTACGATGTCAAAAATTTATAATGGTGCTTTAGAGCTTGTTGGAAATACTCCTCTTGTAGAGGTGAAAAATATTGAAGAAGAATTAGGATTAGAGGCAAGAATCCTTGTGAAACTGGAATATTTTAACCCGGCCGGAAGTGTAAAAGACAGAATTGCCAAAGCAATGATCGAGGATGCTGAGGAAAAAGGATTATTAAAAGAAGGTTCTGTTATCATTGAGCCTACTTCGGGAAATACGGGAATCGGTCTTGCATCGATTGCAGCAGTCAAAGGATACCGTATCATTCTTACTATGCCGGAGACAATGAGTGTAGAAAGAAGAAACATACTGAAAGCATACGGAGCAGAGATTGTTCTGACAGAAGGCGCAAAGGGAATGAAGGGTGCGATTGAAAAAGCAGATGAACTTGCAAAAGAGATCCCGGGCAGCTATATCCCTGGACAGTTTGTTAATCCGGCTAATCCGGAAGTACACAGAAAGACAACCGGACCAGAGATCTGGAAGGATACAGACGGAGAAGTAGATCTGTTTATCGCAGGTGTTGGTACAGGTGGAACACTGACCGGTGTCGGCGAATATCTGAAATCCCAGAATCCGGATGTGAAGATCGTTGCATTGGAGCCTGCAAGTTCACCGGTACTTTCTACAGGAAAAGGTGGTCCTCACAAAATTCAGGGAATCGGAGCAGGATTTGTACCGGACGTACTCAACACAACTGTATATGATGAAATATTTACTGTAGAAAATGATGACGCTTTTGCAACAGGAAAGCTGCTTGCAAAGAAAGAGGGAATCCTGGTAGGAATTTCTTCGGGAGCTGCACTTTATGGAGCGATCGAACTTGCAAAACGTCCGGAAAACAAAGGAAAGACGATTGTGGCACTGCTTCCGGATACCGGAGACAGATATTACTCCACACCGCTCTTCACGGAGTAGAATATGAATTTTTCAAAGAAAAGCAGATACGGACTTCGGGCACTGATCGACCTGTCCGTATACTCGAAAGAATCCCATGTTGCACTTGCAGCAATTGCAGAGCGTAACAGTATTTCACCGCAGTATCTGGAACAGGTATTTGCGGCACTCAGAAAAGCCGGAATCATCAAAAGCGTGAAAGGACCGCAGGGGGGATACCTGTTGGCGAAGCCTGCCACAAAGATTTCGGTTGCGGAAATATTACGTGCGCTGGAAGGTGATTATCTCATCGAAGAAGAGGATGTAGAAGGCACCGAGAACGGAAGAGCCGCGGCTCAGGCTGTACAGAGTGAAGTTATCGAACGTCTGAACAGAGGACTACAGGATATCCTTGAGAATCTGTTTCTCTCTGACCTCGAACAAAAATATCAGGAATACAGTGAATACAGTCAGGATATGTACTATATATAATAGAAGAAATGCACACCATCAGACCGGGAGGCTGGGGTGTGTATTTTTTGGTTTGACGGTCGGGTGGGGAGTTTGGGAGGAAGGGAGCAGGCGGTTCAGGCAGAAAAGAAGGGATTCCGATTCAAACGGAATGGTTTGCCGATTGAATTGGAATCCGACAGCATATCCGGGTGGAACCGGACTAAAAATAAAAAAATCATAAACCCTGTTGACAAAGTGAATAGTAAGTGGTACATTTATAAGCGTAGAAAATGTTAGCACTCAGACATAACGAGTGCTAATAACAAAAAGGAGGTAGCATATGGAAGCCATACAGGAACTTAATGAGCGGAAGACGAAGATCTTACATGCAATCATTAAGAACTATCTTGAGACCGGAGAGCCTGTGGGATCCAGAACGATTTCCAAGTATACGGATCTGAATTTAAGTTCGGCAACGATCCGGAATGAGATGGCAGATCTCGAAGAGCTTGGTTATATCATGCAGCCTCACACATCAGCAGGAAGGATTCCGTCGGATAAAGGTTACAGATGGTATGTGGATATGCTGATGAGCCAGAAAGAACAGGAGATTACCGAAATCAAAGGTCAGATGCTTGAGAAGGCTGACAAGATGGAAGAACTTCTGAAGCAGGTTGCAAAGGTTCTTGCGAACAACACGAATTATGCGACGATGATTTCGACTCCGACTTACAACGGGAACAAATTAAAATTTATCCAGCTTTCACAGGTTGATGACCATCAGCTGATTGTTGTGATCGTGATGGAAGGCAACATTGTAAAGAACCAGATCGTGACACTGGATGAGCCGCTCAGCAATGAAGCACTATTGAAGCTGAATATGCTTCTGAATACTTCGCTGAACGGAACTTCACTAGAGCAGATCAATCTGGGAGTGATCGCAAGACTGAAAGAACAGGCAGGGATCCACAGTGGAGTGATGAGCAGTGTCCTGGATGCAGTAGCGAATGTGATCCAGCTGGATGACGACATGGAGATTTACACCAGTGGCGCGACGAATATTTTCAAGTATCCGGAGCTTAGTGATAAGCAGAGCGCACAGGAGATCATCAGTGCTTTTGAAGAAAAGCAGCAGCTTGCCGCTCTGGTAACAAAGTCAATGGCAAACGGCGGTGAAGACAGAGACATCCAGGTATACATCGGAGATGAATCGAATGTGGAGAACATGAAAGACTGCAGCGTAGTCACAGCAACATATGAGTTGGGCGAGGGCATGCAGGGAACCATCGGAATCATCGGACCGAAGCGAATGGATTATGAACATGTCATGAAGACGCTTAAGACACTGATGGCAGAGCTGGATGACATATTCCACAGGGATGAGCCGAAAAAGCTCGAATAAGAAGTAAGAAAGGTGGAAGAACCATTGGATAAAAAGATGAGTAATGAAGAAATGGTAAAAGAAGCAGTGGAAGAAGCAAAGAAAGCTGCGGAGGCAGAAGCCAAAGAGCAGGAGGCAAAAGGGCAGGAACCGGAAGACGCGGAAGAAACCGAAGCAACAGAGGAAGAAGCTGTTGGTAAAGAGACGAATTCCGAAGATGCTGAAGAACCAAAGAAAAAGAAGCTGTTTGAAAAGAAGAATAAAAAAGATAAAAAGGATGAGCAGATCGCAGATCTGACAGACAAACTTACGAGACACATGGCTGAGTTCGATAATTACAGAAAGCGTACTGAAAAAGAAAAGTCAGCGATGTATGAGATCGGAGCCAAAGATGTTGTAGAAAAAATTCTTCCGATTGTAGACAACTTTGAACGCGGACTTCAGTCCGTACCGGAAGAAAAGAAAGATGATCCGTTCGTAGATGGAATGGATAAGATCTATAAACAAATGATGAGCACACTGGAAGGAATCGGAGTAAAACCGATTGAAGCAGTTGGTCAGGAATTCGATCCGAATTTCCACAATGCAGTGATGCATGTGGAGGATGAAGAACTTGGTGAAAATGTAGTAGCCGAGGAATTCCAGAAAGGATATATGTACCGTGACTCAGTCGTAAGACACAGCATGGTAAAGGTAGCAAACTAAGATATACCGTGTACCGCATTTACGATACACTTTATATAAATAACAAAGCAAAATACAATTTTTATTATATTAACAGGAGGTCTTCATAATGGGCAAAATCATTGGTATTGACTTAGGTACAACAAACAGTTGTGTAGCGGTTATGGAAGGTGGACAGCCGGTCGTAATCGCAAATACAGAAGGAGCAAGAACTACACCATCTGTAGTAGCATTTACAAAGACAGGAGAACGTCTTGTAGGTGAACCTGCAAAACGTCAGGCAGTAACAAATGCAGAAAAGACAATCTCATCTATCAAGCGTGAGATGGGTACAGATCATAAAGTAGACATCGATGGAAAGAAATATTCTCCACAGGAAATTTCAGCTATGATCCTTCAGAAATTGAAAGCAGATGCAGAAGGATATCTTGGAGAAAAAGTTACGGAAGCAGTTATCACTGTTCCGGCTTACTTCAACGATGCTCAGCGTCAGGCTACAAAAGATGCAGGTAAGATCGCAGGACTTGATGTAAAACGTATCATCAACGAGCCTACAGCAGCTGCACTTGCTTATGGTCTTGACAACGAGAAAGAGCAGAAGATCATGGTTTACGACCTGGGTGGTGGTACATTCGACGTATCCGTTATCGAGATCGGTGATGGAGTTATCGAGGTACTTTCAACAGCTGGTAACAACAGACTTGGTGGAGATGACTTTGACCAGAAGATCACAGATTACATGCTTGCAGACTTCAAGGCAAAAGAGGGCGTAGATCTTTCTACAGATAAGATGGCTCTTCAGAGATTAAGAGAAGCAGCAGAGAAAGCTAAGAAAGAGCTTTCAAGCGCAACAACAACAAATATCAACCTTCCGTTCATCACAGCAACAGCTGAAGGACCGAAGCATTTCGATATGAACCTTACAAGAGCTAAATTCGATGAGCTGACAAGAGATCTCGTAGAAAAGACTCAGGAACCGGTAAGACGTGCACTTTCCGATGCAGGAATCACAGCTTCCGAGCTTGGACAGGTACTTCTCGTTGGTGGATCAACACGTATCCCGGCTGTTCAGGAAGAAGTTAAGAGACTGACAGGCAAAGAGCCTAGCAAATCTCTTAACCCAGATGAGTGTGTAGCACTTGGTGCTTCCGTACAGGGTGGTAAACTTGCAGGAGATGCAGGCGCAGGAGATATCCTTCTTCTTGATGTAACTCCACTGTCACTGTCTATCGAGACAATGGGTGGTGTAGCTACAAGACTGATCGAGAGAAATACAACAATCCCGACAAAGAAGAGCCAGATCTTTTCAACAGCAGCAGATAACCAGACAGCTGTAGACATCAACGTTGTACAGGGTGAGAGACAGTTCGCAAGAGACAACAAGTCCCTCGGACAGTTTAGACTTGATGGAATCCCGCCGGCTCCACGTGGAATCCCGCAGATCGAAGTTACATTCGATATCGATGCAAATGGTATCGTAAATGTATCTGCTAAGGATCTTGGAACAGGTAAAGAGCAGCATATTACAATCACAGCAGGTTCTAATATGTCTGATGACGATATCGATAAAGCTGTAAAAGAAGCAGCTGAATTCGAGGCTCAGGATAAGAAACGTAAAGAAGCAATCGATACAAGAAACGAAGCAGACGCTATGGTATTCCAGACAGAGAAGGCAATCAAAGAGGTTGGCGACAAAGTCGATGCTACAGAGAAGGCAGCTGTAGAGGCTGACGTTCAGGCACTGAAAGATATCCTTGCAAAATCTGCTCCGGAGAACACAACAGAAGAGCAGGTAGCAGAGATCAAAGCTGCGAAAGAAAAACTGATGGAGAGCGCACAGAAACTGTTCACAAAGATGTATGAGCAGGCAGGTGCTGCAGCAGGTGCACAGGCTGGTCCTACACCAGAAGCTGGTCCGGCTCCGGATGGTTTCCAGGGTGATGATGTTGTAGACGGAGACTACAAAGAAGTCTAAAATATAGAAAAGATGCCGGTAAGACAGAAGAGAAACAGGCAGCAGGGCATCAGATAAATGAAGCATGAAGAGAAATTCTACGGAGCTTTGTAGCTTCGTAGAATTTCTTGAGGTTAAGAAAGAGATACAGAAAGGTTAGTATTTGTGTTATGGCAGAGGCAAAGAGAGATTATTATGAGGTGCTCGGCGTAAGCAAAGATGCAGATGATGCTACAATCAAGAAAGCATACCGCCAGCTTGCGAAGAAGTACCATCCAGATATGAATCCAGGGGATAAAGAAGCAGAAATAAAGTTCAAAGAGGCTTCCGAAGCCTATGCCGTTCTGAGTGACGCTGACAAACGTCGTCAGTACGATCAGTTCGGCCACGCTGCATTTGATGGCGGTGCCGGCGGCGGAGCAGGTGGATTCGGCGGCGGATTTAACTTCAATGGAGCAGATTTCAGCGACATTTTCGGAGATATCTTCGGAGATATGTTCGGTGGTTCCAGAAGAGGTGGCGCAAGCAACGGTCCTATGAAAGGGGCTAATATCAGAAAGAGCATTCGCATCACATTCGAGGAAGCTGTCTTCGGATGCGAGAAAGAACTGGATCTTGTGCTGAAAGATCCTTGCGAAGACTGTCACGGCACAGGTGCAAAGCCTGGAACATCACCGGAGACATGTCCAAAGTGCGGCGGTAAAGGTCAGGTCGTATATACATCCCAGTCCTTCTTTGGAACCGTACAGAATGTACAGACGTGTCCTAACTGTGGTGGTTCCGGTAAGATCGTGAAAGAGAAATGTCCGAAATGTGCAGGTACAGGATATACATCCAGCAGAAAGAAGATCAAAGTTACGATTCCGGCAGGTATCGATAACGGACAGAGCGTACGCATCCGTGAAAAAGGAGAACCGGGAGTTAATGGCGGACCGAGAGGAGATCTCCTCGTTGAGGTTAACGTATCCAGACACCCAATCTTCCAGAGACAGGATATGCATATCTTCTCAACCGTTGCGATTTCTTTCGCAGTGGCTACACTCGGTGGTGATGTGAAGATTCCAACCGTAGACGGAGACGTTCTCTACACAGTAAAACCGGGAACAAAGACAGATACAAAAGTACGTCTGAAAGGAAAGGGAGTTCCATCCCTTAGAAATACTCAGGTAAGAGGAGATCATTATGTAACATTAGTGATCCAGACACCGGAGAGATTAAGCGCAGAGGCGAAAGAGGCTCTGAGAAAATTCGATGAGCTTAGTGGAAATACACTTCATCAGCATGATAACCTTGCTACAAAATCTGAGAAATCAGAGAAAAAGGGCAAGAAAAAAGGATTCATGGATAAGATGAAAGAAGCCTTTGAAGATAAAGAATAAAAAGAATGATGAGAGCGGCAGGTGCTGACCGAGAGGTTGGTGGCTGTCGTTTTTTAGCATATCTAGCGACGCAAGTCGCTAATACGCTGAAGAATATGATATGGGAATAATTGAAAAGCAGATTCAGGGAATCAAGGAAAACTCATATCCCAAAAAAATCCCCCCCTAGAACAGCTCCTTGTATTTACACGCGAAATCGGATATATTAGAAGATATTGGAAATGCGTTGCACGAAGTATCCGCAGGCATCGTAGTTGTGGGTTTTGTCTCCAACATCTTTACAAATATAGCAGAAAGAAGGTGAATTTCATCGTGAATCAGATCGTTTTGACAGGAATGGTGCTTTCTGTCGCACCGGTGGGCGAGTACGACCGCAGAGTTGTCATACTTACAAAAGAACAGGGGAAGATCTCAGCCTTTGCAAAGGGATCAAGAAGACCGAACAGTCCATTGGTGGGAGCGGTGAATCCATTTACTTTCGGTGAATTCACGATGTATGAAGGTCGTTCTTCCTACACAATTCAGTCTGTAAATGTATCCAATTATTTTTCGGAATTGAGAGCAGATGTGGTAGGCGCATATTATGGCTTTTATTTCCTTGAGGTTGCGAATTACTATGCGAGGGAACGGAATGATGAGCGGGAACTTTTAAAATTACTTTATCAGACGATGCGTGCGCTGACAAATCCACATCTTCCGAATCAGTTGATCCGTTACATTTTCGAGTTGAAAGTGCTGACAATCAACGGACAGGGACCGCAGGTGTTCCAGTGTGTACAGTGTGGCGACCGGACGAGGCCGGCAGTGTTCAGCGCGGCGAAGGGCGGACTTGTGTGTAATGAATGTGACGGAGAAGTGAGAGACGGAATGTTTCTTGACGGTTCTACGCTGTATACGATGCAGTATATTGAATCCAGTACAATTGAGAAATTATATACATTTAACGTGAAGCCGGAAGTGCTGGAGAAGTTTGGACGCGTGATGGGACGGTTGATGAAGATGTATGTAGATAAGGAGTTCAAGTCTCTGGAGATACTGCAGACATTGCTGTGATATTTGGGGTATTATTTAAAAATTCTCAACAACATTTAAGACATTATGCAATTGTTGAATCATGAAAAAAATCATGCTATACTACGGTTATATCACCTGTTACATGACAGTGTGAAACGAGTGTATTTTGTTGTAAATGTAATAGTAGCAGAGGAAAGAAAAGAGAAAAATGATGGACGAGAACATTTTTATGAAGGAGAAGAAACCGATTTCTTTCGAAGACTACCTTGAATATGATGAGAACAGCAGGGGGAATCTTGGAGGAGAACTCCCTGTGATTGTATATCGGTTATTGGAATATTCTATAAAGGATGAGCTTGCGGTACGTTACGGAAGAGAGGAGCAGGTTGAGATTTTCCGGAATGCGGGAAGGAAAGCGGGAGAATTTTTTGCACGTAAGATGCTGAATCTGAATCAGCCGCTGGATCAGTTTGTGGGTGAACTCCAGAAGAAGATGGCAGAAATGAAGATTGGAGTACTCCGTATTGAATCAGTAGACGAGGAGAGCGGGCAGATCATTCTGACCGTCTCGGAAGATGCGGACTGTTCGGGACTTCCGGTGCTTGGTGAGACTGTCTGCAATTATGATGAAGGATTTATTTCCGGAATTTTATCTTTATACTCTGGAAAGAAATATGTAGCAGTGGAAACGGACTGCTGGGCTACAGGAGGCCGTGTCTGCCGTTTTCAGGCAGATGTAAGAGAAGGTGACATTTAGAGTTATGGAAGAGAAAAACTGTGAGATATTATTTGAATATCTGCGGGATATTATATATGATTCTGAGAATGCGAAGCTGGATCTTGAATGCCTGGATGAATCTTTTCATAAGCTTGGAATGGGACTGCAATATCTCGACAAGGCGATGAAAGAGATGAAGCATTATTCAGCGGAGATTTCAAAGGGAAATCTGTCAATTGAAGCACCGGGACGAGATAATTTCCTCTGTGAGAATCTGAAGAATATCCATGCGAATCTGAACCATCTCACCTGGCAGGCAAAGCAGGTGGCGAAAGGAGATTATTCTCAGAGCGTTTCTTATATGGGAGAATTCTCAGAAGCATTTAATATAATGACAAAGCAGTTGAAAGAACGAGAAGAGGAACTTGAAGAAGAGGCTTACAGAGACAAACTTACAGGGATTGGAAATCGTCATCTGTTCCATGAACGAGCGGAGACGATGCTTGCTACAGGTGAGAAGATTGTCTTTTGTTATTGTGATCTTGATCATTTGAAATATGTGAATGATCATTTCGGGCATCAGGAAGGGGATCGCTACCTGCTGCATTTCGTTGAGACGGTGAAGGCAAATATCCGGCCGGGAGATCTGTTCGTGCGTCTTGGCGGTGATGAGTTCTGTGTTGTGCTTTTGAACTGTTCTCAAGAGACCATGCAGGAAAAGTTTAGAAATATACATGAAGCGTTTCGTCGGGAAGGTGCTGGTGATTATCCGAAGAGCTTCAGTTATGGTATTATAGAACTCCCTGAAAGACATGATATTGTTTCTACAGATGAGATTCTGCAAAGAGCAGATGAAGTTATGTATGAATATAAGCGGAAACATAAAGAGAAGTACCTAAAACAGCTTGAAAAATAAGGCATTAGTCGTTATAATAGGAAACATTGATGTACAAAGGGGAATATCTTTAAAGGAAGATGTGAATAACTTCTGTAAAAAGATTAACCGGAGTGCATAAGTTATGTAAATAATGTAAATGATAAAGAAGAATGTGAGGAACATACAATGGTTGAAAAGACAATGGACAAGATCGTAGCACTTGCAAAGTCAAGAGGATTCGTATATCCGGGTTCTGAGATCTACGGTGGACTTGCCAACACATGGGATTATGGTAATCTTGGTGTTGAACTTAAGAATAATGTGAAGAGAGCATGGTGGAAGAAGTTCATTCAGGAGAATCCATACAATGTTGGAGTTGACTGTGCAATCCTTATGAACCCACAGACATGGGTTGCTTCCGGACATCTTGGAGGATTCAGTGATCCGCTGATGGACTGTAAGCAGTGTCATGAGCGTTTCCGTGCAGATAAGATTATTGAAGATTATGCAGCAGAGAATGGAATCGAGCTTGAGAGCTCTGTAGACGGATGGTCACAGGAGCAGATGGCAGCATTTATCGAGGATAATAACATTCCATGTCCGACTTGCGGAAAGCATGATTTTACAGATATCCGTCAGTTCAACCTGATGTTCAAGACATTCCAGGGTGTTACAGAGGATGCGAAGAACACAGTATACCTTCGTCCTGAGACAGCACAGGGTATCTTTGTAAACTTCAAGAATGTACAGCGTACATCCAGAAAGAAACTTCCATTCGGTATCGGACAGATTGGTAAATCTTTCCGTAACGAGATCACACCGGGTAACTTTACATTCCGTACAAGAGAGTTCGAGCAGATGGAGCTTGAGTTCTTCTGCAAACCGGACACAGACCTTGAGTGGTTTGATTACTGGAAGAGCTTCTGCCTGAACTGGCTGTCATCTCTTGGACTGAAAGATGAGGAAGTACGTTACCGTGACCATGATCAGGAAGAGCTTTCCTTCTACAGTAAGGCTACTACAGACGTTGAGTTCCTTTTCCCATTCGGATGGGGTGAGCTGTGGGGAATTGCTGACCGTACAGATTATGACCTGACTCAGCATCAGAATGTATCCGGACAGGATATGACATACTTTGATGATGAGACAAAGGAGAAATACATTCCATACGTTATCGAGCCATCACTTGGTGCTGACCGTGTTGTACTTGCATTCCTTTGCAGTGCATATGATGAGGAGAATATCGGAACAGAAGAGAAACCGGATATGAGAACTGTACTTCATTTCCATCCGGCACTGGCTCCGGTTAAGATCGGTGTGCTCCCACTTTCCAAGAAACTGAACAAAGGCGCAGAGAAAGTATTTGCAGAGTTATCCAAGTACTACAACTGTGAGTTCGATGATCGTGGAAATATCGGAAAACGTTACCGTCGTCAGGACGAGATCGGTACTCCGTTCTGCGTAACATACGACTTCGATTCCGAGGAAGACGGAGCTGTTACAGTACGTGACCGTGACACAATGGAACAGGAAAGAGTTAAGATTGAAGATCTGAAAGCATACTTCGAGAAGAAATTCGAGTGGTAAGATAAATGAGAAGAGCCCGGACTGTAGTTCACAGGTAAGCTTGTGGATTTAGTTTGGGCTGTTTCTTTATAGAGTTTTTGAAATAGCATGGAAGATAGAACGTTGCTGGTCGCACATCGTGTGAACAGTAACGATAGAACAGGAGGAGAACGACATGGACAGAAAAAATGCATGGACAACTTACAGTAGGGAAGAGTTGGACAGATTAGAACAGGTGAATACAGAATACAAGAGCTGTCTCGATGCCGGAAAGACAGAGCGCGAGTGTGTTACACTGGCAGTTGAAAAGGCAAAAGCAGAGGGATATAAGGATATCAGAGATGTCATTAAAAACGGTGGAGAAGTGAAAGCCGGAGATAAACTGTATGCAGTATGTATGAACAAAACAATTGCGCTGTTTCATATGGGTACAAAACCGTTGACAGAAGGTATGAATATTCTTGGAGCTCATATTGATTCTCCACGCATTGACGTAAAACAGAATCCATTGTATGAGAATGAAGAGTTTGCTTATCTTGATACACATTATTATGGTGGAATCAAGAAATATCAGTGGGTGACACTTCCACTTGCACTTCATGGAGTGATCGCAAAGAAAGATGGCACAACTGTTCAGGTGAGCATCGGTGAGAAAGAAGATGATCCGGTCTTTGTTATCACAGATCTGTTGATCCATCTCGCATCGAAACAGATGGAGAAAAAGGCTGCAACGGTTGTGGAAGGGGAAAAACTTGACCTTCTGATCGGAAGCCGTCCGATTGAGCAGGATGAGACATTAGAAGAGAAAGAAAAAGAGGCTGTAAAAGCAAATGTAATCAATCTTTTGAAACAATATTATGACATGGAAGAAGAAGATTTTCTCTCAGCAGAGCTTGAAATTGTTCCGGCAGGAAAGGCTCGCGACTGTGGATTGGATCGCAGTATGGTGCTTGCTTACGGACAAGATGACCGTGTGTGTGCATTCACATCCCTTTTTGCAATGCTCGATGTGAAAGAAGTAGAGCATACAGCATGCTGCATTCTCGTAGATAAAGAAGAAATCGGAAGTGTCGGTGCAACAGGAATGCATTCCCGCTTCTTTGAAAATACAGTTGCAGAACTTCTAGCTTTGACAGAAGGGGAGTATGACCTGAAAGTCAGAAGAGCACTGATGAACTCCAGAATGCTTTCTTCTGATGTGAGTGCAGCTTACGATCCGATGTATGCTGAAGTGTTTGAAAAACGCAGTTCTGCATTCTTTGGAAAAGGACTCGTATTTAATAAATTTACGGGTGCCCGTGGAAAGAGCGGTTCCAATGACGCGAACGCAGAATATCTTGCGAAGATCAGAAATGCAATGGATGCACAGAGCGTTGCATACCAGTTTGCTGAACTTGGAAAGGTTGACGCCGGCGGTGGTGGAACAATTGCTTATATTATGGCAAATTATGGCATGGAAGTCATCGACAGCGGTGTCGCAGTGTTGAGTATGCATGCACCGTGGGAAGTGACAAGCAAGGCAGATGTATATGAAGCTTATAAGGGGTATAAAGCATTTATTGAAGAAATGAGATAAATGCCGAAAATTGTATATTAATCACAAAAAATAGTTGTTTCCAAGTTCTTATAAAGCTTGGACAACTATTTTTTTTGTGCATGTTGTACATTGTATGAGGATTTATGCAAATATGCAAAATGACAGCATAATAGACAATGTGTTTACAAATCCTGAAGAATAGGTTAACCCGTATGAAAAGTATACAAAAAGTATTTGTAAAAATTGTATATAATTACGGACAAAAGACTTGACTCATAAGTATAAAACCATTAAAATATTATATGCGAAATAAAATTATTTTATTTGTAAAAATTATTTTAGGAGGTCATTGATCATGGCAAAATGGGTTTATATGTTCACTGAAGGTAACGCAGATATGAGAAACCTTCTCGGTGGAAAAGGCGCAAACCTGGCAGAGATGACAAATCTGGGTCTTCCTGTACCACAGGGATTCACAGTAACAACAGAGGCTTGTACACAGTATTATGAGGATGGCAGACAGATCAACGATGAGATTATGGCTCAGATCATGGAAGCTATCGATAAGATGGAAGGAATTACAGGTAAGAAATTCGGAGATAAAGAGAACCCGCTTCTCGTTTCCGTACGTTCAGGAGCTAGAGCTTCTATGCCTGGTATGATGGATACAATTCTTAACCTTGGACTTAACGAAGAGGTTGTTGAAACACTGGCAAATGCTTCAGGCAACCCACGTTGGGCTTGGGACTGCTACAGAAGATTCATCCAGATGTTCTCTGATGTAGTTATGGAAGTTGGTAAGAAATACTTCGAAGAACTGATTGACAAGATGAAAGAAGAGAAGGGTGTTAAACTTGACGTAGAGCTTGACGCTGATGATCTTAAGAAACTTGCAGAGCAGTTCAAAGCTGAGTACAAAGAGAAGATCGGTGAGGACTTCCCTACAGATCCTAAGGTTCAGCTTATGGAAGCTGTTAAGGCTGTATTCCGTTCATGGGATAACCCGAGAGCTAACGTATACCGCCGTGACAATGACATCCCTTATTCATGGGGAACAGCTGTTAACGTTCAGATGATGGCATTTGGTAACATGGGAGATGACTGTGGTACAGGTGTTGCATTTACACGTGACCCAGCTACAGGAGAGAACGGTCTGTTCGGAGAGTTCCTGACAAACGCTCAGGGCGAGGACGTTGTTGCCGGTGTTCGTACACCAATGCACATTTCCGAGATGGAGCAGAAGTTCCCAGAAGCATTTACACAGTTCAAAGAAGTTTGCAACACTTTGGAGAAACACTACAGAGATATGCAGGACATGGAGTTCACTGTAGAGCACGGTAAACTGTACATGCTTCAGACACGTAATGGTAAGAGAACAGCTCAGGCTGCTCTTAAGATCGCTTGTGATCTTGTAGATGAAGGAATGAGAACAGAGGAAGAGGCTGTTGCAATGATCGACCCTCGTAACCTCGATACTCTGCTTCACCCACAGTTCGACGCTGCAGCACTGAAAGCTGCTACACCAATGGCTAAAGCACTTGGAGCATCTCCAGGAGCTGCTTGTGGTAAAGTCGTATTCACAGCTGATGACGCTGTAGAGTGGGCTGCAAGAGGAGAGAAAGTTATCCTTGTTCGTCTTGAGACATCACCAGAAGATATCACAGGTATGAAGTCTGCTCAGGGTATCCTGACAGTTCGTGGTGGTATGACATCTCACGCAGCTGTAGTTGCTCGTGGAATGGGAACATGCTGCGTATCTGGTTGTGGTGACATCACAATGGACGAAGCTAATAAGAAATTCACACTTGGTGGAAAAGAATTCCACGAGGGAGATGCAATCTCACTTGATGGATCCACAGGTGCTATCTATGACGGAATCATCCCGACTGTAGACGCTACAATCGCTGGTGAGTTCGGAAGAATCATGGGATGGGCTGACAAGTACAGAACTATGAAAGTTCGTACAAACGCTGATACACCGGCTGACGCTAAGAAAGCTCGTGAGCTTGGTGCAGAAGGTATCGGACTTTGCCGTACAGAGCATATGTTCTTCGAAGGCAACAGAATCGACGCATTCCGTGAGATGATCTGTGCAGAGACAGTTGAAGAAAGAGAAGCAGCACTTGCTAAGATTCTTCCAGAGCAGCAGGGAGATTTCGAGAAACTTTATGAAGCTCTTGAAGGTAACCCGGTTACAATTCGTTTCCTTGACCCACCGCTTCATGAGTTCGTTCCTACAGAGGAAGAGGACATCAAGAAACTGGCTGACGCTCAGGGCAAAACAGTTGACCAGATCAAAGCTATTATCGACAGCCTGCACGAGTTCAACCCAATGATGGGACACCGTGGATGCCGTCTTGCAGTTACATATCCAGAGATTGCTAAGATGCAGACAAGCGCTGTTATCCGTGCAGCAATCAATGTAAAGAAAGCTCATCCGGATTGGAACGTTAAACCAGAGATCATGATCCCACTCGTTGGAGATATCAAAGAGCTCAAATACGTTAAGAAATTCGTTGTAGAGACAGCTGACGCTGAGATCGCAGCAGCTGGAAGCGACCTTGAGTACGAGGTTGGTACAATGATCGAGATCCCAAGAGCTGCTCTTACAGCTGACGATATCGCAAAAGAAGCTGACTTCTTCTGCTTCGGAACAAACGACCTTACACAGATGACATACGGATTCTCCCGTGATGACGCTGGTAAGTTCCTCGATGCTTATTATGATGCTAAGATCTTCGAGAACGATCCATTCGCTAAACTCGACCAGACAGGTGTTGGTAAGCTTATGAAGATGGCTATCGAACTCGGAAAACCGGTTAACCCAAGCCTGCATGTAGGTATCTGTGGAGAGCACGGTGGAGATCCAAGCTCTGTAGAGTTCTGCGACAGCATCGGACTTGACTATGTATCTTGCTCACCATTCCGTGTACCGATCGCTCGTCTTGCAGCAGCACAGGCAGCAATCGCTCAGAAGAATGCGTAATTAAAGTTGAGCTATCACAGGGCAAAAGCTTTTATCCAGTTTTAGGGCAAAGTTTTCAGCCAGTAAGTAATATCAAACTCACATAAAAATAAGTGCAAGTTTATATCAAACTCACATAAGTAATCATATAATTTTACGTGAACTGTCCAAGCATAAATTAAGACTCTTGGAACTTTGGAGAACGACCATAAGAGATATAAAAGTCTCTTTAGGGAATACCTCTAAAGTTTTAAGAGTCTTTTTTGTTACACAATTTGCTTGTACGGTCAAAAGAATGACCTTGTAACCCATAATGAATTTCTTACAACCAACAAAAAATGGGAACATCCTACTGCGAATAGGAAGCTCCCATCATTGGAAAAGTATTATTTTATCCTGTTAATAAGTAAAGGATTGTACATCAAAACTTCATTAAGAGTTATGGCTTTGGAGATTTCCATATACTCAAAAAATGAAACAGGACAAAATTCAATAACCTTACCTGAGTGACAGGTAATAGTTAGAGAGTTGCTTTTCCAGTCTATTGCCTGAATTAGTGTTGGGTTCGGGCTTGTAAGAACTGAACTTGTAAGAATATTCATAATATCACCTCTTTTCTCTGCATAGTATTATTCTGTTGTATAAGTATTTGTAGCTTGTTACCGTTAATAACAGACCACAATATTATTATACGAGAATAGCAAAGAAAAGAGGAACTGATAAATGGTTACAGGGTCTTTTTTAATGAATAGCTCAAACAGTCTTAAAACAGGCTATTACAAGCTTAAACAGGCTATTGGCAACAGTTTTTGATAATTGGAGAAATACCTTGTTTTAAGGGCTTTCAAGGGTCTTGATTTACACATAAAATGTCAATTTTATGAGGAACAAAAACACTTATGACAACAGAACCTTGATAATTTGATAATGTGACCGTCTAATATAGACACGCTACTATAACAGATACGCTACAAAAAAAAAGGCTACTCTATTGCAGTAGAGTAACCCTTTCAAAGACTAAAACAATTGATGGTTTATCGGCAGCAGTTAAATAGGATAACAACTACTACCCAAAAGTATTATAGGAACATTCTACTGGACATAGAACATTCCTACAACAAATAAGTAAATACTATACAATTTTATAAGTTCTTTTTTGGAGAAGAATGATTAAAACATTACAGAGAAACAGCACGTTTCTCAATAAGCTTTAACAATTTTGGATTATCTTTTACAAGTAAATAATTTGCAAAGGATACACCAGTAATCTTAGAAACATGACCATTAGAAGATGCGACTTCTAAGGTATTATCAGGCTTCCAAGTAATGTTGGTAGACTTATTGAAATTAATATCCATAATGACACCTCCCTTCTGTATAGGGTTATATAGTAAAGCTCTGGTGGGAGAGCTGAACTAACTTAAACAGAACTAACCTAGACAGAACTTTTTGTAAGCAACTCTTAGGCAGAGAAAATTTGATGGTAGGACATCAAAAAACCTCCACTTATTATTATACGAGAAATCGTATGGAAATAGGAACAACTTACAGGTTGAGAACACCCAAGACTGGACTAGGGGAGGGTGGTGGGA
>ERZ773162.557-NODE-557-length-42647-cov-117.188181_pt1 | contig 42647 bp, 44 predicted proteins | sample MGYA00511113_ERZ773162 | MGnify/ENA primary metagenome ERZ773162 (study PRJEB29015, sample SAMEA2737807) | human gut metagenome | biome: human gut; feature: human-associated habitat; material: faeces | place: China | collected 2012 ... | reverse complement strand
AGGTCGACCAAACTTTTATAATTGATTGGCAAATCAATTTGCTAAACCATAATTTGTTAATATTACCCCCAACATTAGAATATAAATGCACAAAAATGCCCGACTACGGAAAATCCGTAATCGGGCAACAATTTTAATTTAAAACAAATCAGCTGATTTTTGAGCCGGGTTCCATATCGTCTACAAAGATTACCTTTATTTCTTCTCCGCAAGTTGCGGCAAGAATCATTCCGCAGCTTTCAACACCGCAGAGCTTTGCAGGCTTGAGGTTTGATACAAGAATAATCTTTCTTCCGATAAGGTCGTCAGGTGTATAGAATTTTGCGATACCCGAAGCAACGGTTCTCTCTTTTACACCGTCAAAAATTGTGAGTTTCAAAAGCTTTTTAGCCTTTTTAATCGGCTCGCAAGCCTTAATTTCGGCAACTCTGAGGTCAACCTTGCAGAAATCGTCAATACCGATTTGAGCAACGCCCTCAATTTCTTCTTTGAGTTTCTCTGTCTTTTCGTCAACCTTTTCGTTATTCTTGATAATTGCGTTGAGTTCTTCGATTTCTTTCTCAACATCAATTCTCGGGAACAGAGCCTCACCTTTCTTGACTGTCACATCAAGCGGAAGAACACCGAATTTATCGGCATTTTCGTAAGTAGCGCACTTCTCGCAAGCGCCAATCTGCTCAAGTGCCTTTGGCATTGTAGTCGGCATAAATGCAGAGAGAAGTGTGGCTGTGATTCTGATAGTTTCAAGCAAATTGTAAAGAACAGTTGCAAGTCTTGCTTTCTTTGTTTCGTCCTTTGCAATCACCCACGGTGCTGTTTCGTCAATGTACTTGTTAGCACGGGAAACTACCTTGAAAATCTCGGCGAGCGCATTGTTAAGCTGGGTTTTATCAATAAAGTCATCAACGCTCGACTTAAGTGCGGTAGCGGTTGCGATGAGGTCATCGTCAAATTCTCCGCCTTCACGCTCTGTAGGAAGTGTGCCGCCAAAATATTTTTCAACCATTGCAACGGTTCTTGACACAAGGTTGCCAAAGCCGTTTGCAAGGTCGGAGTTAATACGGTTTATCATAATTTCGTTAGAGAACGAGCTGTCTGCGCCGAGTGCCATTTCACGAAGAATGTGATAACGGATAGCGTCTGCGCCGTATCTCTTGCCAAGTACAAACGGGTCTACAACATTGCCGAGTGATTTACTCATCTTCTGACCGTTAAAAGTAATCCAACCGTGAACCGCAAGGTGCTTTGGAAGCGGCAAATCGAGAGCCATAAGCATTGCAGGCCAAATGATAGCGTGGAAACGCATAATATCCTTTGCAACCATATGCACATCGGCAGGCCAGAATTTATCAAAATCATTATAAGCATCGTTATAAAAACCAAGCGCAGAAATATAGTTTGAAAGTGCGTCAATCCACACATATACAACATGCTTATCGTCAAAAGTTACAGGAATACCCCACTTAAAAGAAGTTCTCGACACACAAAGGTCCTCAAGACCCGGCTTGATAAAGTTGTTTACAAGCTCTGTCGCACGGGTTTTCGGCTGTAAATAGTCGGTTTCCGTAAGTAATTTTTCAATTCTGTCGGCAAAAGGTGCCATTTTGAAGAAATAGGCCTCTTCCTTAGCCTCTGTAACCTCTCTGCCGCAATCCGGACATTTGCCGTCAACAAGCTGGCTTTCTGTCCAAAAGCTCTCGCAAGGTGTGCAGTATTTACCCGAATATTCGCCCTTATAGATGTAACCCTTGTCATAAAGCTCTTTAAAAATCTTCTGAACAGTCTTTATGTGGTAATCATCGGTAGTTCTTATATATCTGTCATAGCTTACATTCATAAAGCTCCAAAGGCTCTTGAAGTGCTCAACAATTTCGTCAACATATTCCTTGGGAGTTACACCCTTTTCGGCAGCCTTCTGCTCAATTTTAAGACCATGCTCATCAGTGCCCGTAAGAAACATTACATCATAGCCCTGCATTCGTCTGTAACGAGCGATGGAGTCGCAAGCAACAGTTGTATAGCAATGTCCGATATGCGGATTGCCTGACGGATAGTAAATCGGTGTCGTGATGTAATACGGTTTTTTCTGACACATAAAAAATTCCTCCCTTTTCAGCAAATGAGCTGTACTTTTATTATACCAATATCATACAAAAAATGCAATAATCAAAGTAAAACTAAACGGCAAAAAGCCCGAATAATATTGCCGATATTACAAAACATTTACGGTTTGCAAATATATTTTTGATTTTTTAAAAATATATTATAAAAAGGCTTGACAAATCTGATAACAAGGTGTATTATAATATAGCTGTAAAGATACAGGCAATAAATATCGCGGGATAGAGCAGCTCGGTAGCTCGTCGGGCTCATAACCCGAAGGTCGTCGGTTCAAATCCGGCTCCCGCAACCACTTAAAAACGGCTTAACCGCTAAGGTTTTGCCGTTTTTCTTTTTTGTTTAAAAGTATTGAAATATTACGGGCTGGGGTTTATTTGGGGTTTATAGCCCCTGAAAATGGCTAAAAGTGAATAAATCTGATTAAAGGTTATGCAGTCAAATTTGATTGTATAGCCTTATTTTTTTATCCTGCATTTGCCTTTCTGTTTTGGTTTGGCGTCAAGAGATTTTCGAGAGTTTCAGCCGCTGCCTCATCTGCCGACTTTATAGCGTGGGCGTAAATTCTGCTTGTAGTTACTGTGTCAGCGTGTCCAAGCCTTTTTGCAACGGTTGTCAGCGGAACACCGCCCGCAATCTGTAATGTTGCGTTTGTGTGTCGCAATGAATGTATTGTAACAGGCGGTAGTACATCAGAATGTGCCTTTATGAAATTTGAAAACCACCTTGAAAGCGTATCGGGGTGCAACGGCTTTCCCTCTGCCGTTGTGAATATCTTTTGTGAGCCTTTCCATTGGTCGCCTATTCTGAAACTATGTTCCATTTGGTACAGCTTATAAGCTTTCATATCGTTGACGGCTGTTTGCGATAGCTTTATTATACGGTTTGATGTTGCATTTTTTGTATCGTCCTCAAATATTCCCCTATCCGGCAAATACAGCGACGAACGGCAAACCTGCAAAGTTGCTTTTTCAAAGTTGATGTCTGACCACTCAAGACCGAGCAGCTCGCCACGCCTTAAACCTGTAAAGAGCAGCAGCCTTATAATTGTTTTATACTCTGTATCTTCTGTTTCTAAAAGGTCAAGCAAGGTTGCAGCCTGCACCTCATCAAGATATTTTGGCTCTTTCCTCTCCACCTTTGGCGGCTTAGTACGGTCACAAGGATTTGAAAACAATATGCCCCATTCAACCGCTGTACTAAGCATAGAAGATATTAGCCTATGATGATGTAATACGGTTTTTGCCGCTAACGGCTTGCCTGTATTGACAGGTTCAAAAGCCTTTTGCAGCGGAATATCAAGACCTTTGCTGATTTTCTCTGCTGTTTCTTTGGTGCAGTTACCACCATTCACCACACCCGACAAAGATGTTACCTGCAACCCGCATTTTCTCGCAAATGCTGCCTTTGACAGCTTGTTATCTGCAATATACTGCTTTAAGTCAACAAGGCATTTATACTTTGTATCTGCCCTTATTCCGCCCTCTGCAAGGTTTTCGTAAAAGGTCAATAAGTGTGTGTGGGTTGTATGCGGTCAAGCCTCATATGCCCTATTGCGGCATTAATACGGGGCAGCATTGAAAGATAGCGGGCGTAGGTTTTGGGGCGTAAATCGTTCTTTTTGTGCTTAAACCAATCGGTCGCAAAGTCCGCAAATTTGATATTGCCATTCATAACCTGCCCGTTATTGCATTGCTCCTCAAATAGCACAGCTTGCCGCTGCACTTCCTTTTCAATCTGCTTTGCGGTCATTTTCTCGTCGGGGGTGTAGGTCATACGCCGCCGTATTTGCTTGCCGTTTATGTCATAACCGCAGCATACGGTTATGCGGTATGCGTTGTTACGCTTTTCTATTGTTGCCATTTATTCACCGCCTTGTTTTAATGACTCTTCAAGTTCTTTTTGGTATTCTTCCTCTTCTTTTTCTTTTTGCTCAATATCTGAAAACTGCTTGTCAAGCCATAATTTGTAAAGGCTTTCGTCAATAGTGCCACTATCGTAAAGGCTTTTCATTTTCTGCCATTCAGTTAAAAACTTGCTGATATGGCAATTCTCAAAGCCTACTAATGGCAAATCCCAAGCGGGCGGAATATTATTAGATTCGCAATATTGTGCATTGTTCCAATGTTCGTCCTCTGAAAAAAGGTTATAAGCATTAAATACCTTTCCCATTATGTCGGTATCTTCAATATCCACCACATCAACGGAAACCCTGCTGCTTTCATTTAGTTTTACAAGCATTTTTAAAAAGTCCACGGTATCTATTTTATCTTTATTTACAATAGAGCCACAGAGCCAATCAAGGGAGATGTCGAGAGCCTCGGCGAGTTTAAGAGCGTTATCAAGTGAGGGATTACAACCTTTTTTATTGTCTGTACTTTCGTATGCTGAAATTGTGGCAGCGGTTACGCCTGAAAGTTTGGCAAGCTGTGCTTGCGTAAGATTTTTACTGCGTCTTGTTTCTCTTAATCGTTCGGAAAAAGTGTTTATATTCATATTATGCACCCTTTCAAATGTTGTCTTCAACTTAATAATATCACCCGATTTTTAAAATGTCAACAACAACAACATAAAATTTATTATTTTTAAAAATATGAATATATTTGCAAAAACTTAAATAATCTTACATTTATGTTGCATTAATTCAATATCTAATTGCATTAATCTAATGTTTTTGAATTAATCTACCATTTTTTATGATTTTATAATACACTTGATTTTTTTAAGATACAGTATTATAATAATTTCGTTGACAACAACAACTCAAAACTAAAGAAAGGAGCAAAAACAATGAAAAGCAACGCAGACATCAGAGCAGCGGCACTACATAATGCCGTAATGTTGTGGGAAATAGCCGACAAGTTGGGTATTACCGATAGCAATTTCAGCCGCAAGCTCCGCCACGAATTGCCGCAGGCGGAGAAAGAACGCATTTTCTCAATTATTGAGGAAATCGCAAAAGAAAAAGCCGTTGACTAACCTCCACGAAAGCCAACGGCAGACAGCAAATTTACGCTTTATTCAAAGAATTTTTGCAAAGATTAGCCTAATTAGTGCAATTTTCGTTGTTTAAAGCCTACCAATGTAAAAATAAATCCGCAGTCTTACGGTTATTATAACACAACAACGCTGAAAATTACAGCGGATAACCGAAAAATACTTAAAAAATCGGCTGTGGGTAAGAGAGGAAGTCTTTATTATTACTTTAGCGAGAATGCGAACACTTGACGAGTGTTACAACGAAATCAAAAAGATAGACGAAAACACTGCCATTGGTAAATATTACATAAGACAGCTTGCAATCAGCGGTAAAATTCCCGTTGTGATGTGTGGCAGGAAAAGACTTATCAACCTTGACGGACTTATAAATTATCTTTCGGGCAGCGGCACAGCCGAAAACAATTCCGCTGCCGAGAATAACAGAATCAGACCGATTTATTAAGGGGGTGGGAATTTGGAATTACAGGAAATTATTTCCCTTTTTCGCAGTCCTAAGCCAAACGGAAATAATAGTTATATGGTAACCTGCCCTTGCCACAATGACAACACACAGAGCCTTTGCATATCTGAGGACAACGGCAAAATTCTTTTAAATTGCTTTGCAGGGTGCAGAGCCGAGGACATAACAAGAGCAATAGGGCTTTCTATGCGTGACCTTTTTCAATCACCGCCGCAGGGCAGTAAAACGCCAAAGCCTGCAAGCATTGAATACAGGTACGGCGACAGGCTCAAGAAAATACGCTTTTACAAGTGGACTAACGGCAAATGGCAAAAGTCCTTTTGTTGGCAGCACAAAGACAATAACGGCAGTTGGCAGAAAGGCAGGGGCGGCATAAATCCACCATTGTATAATCAAGAGATTTTAAGCAATACCGCTGCCGATAATACCGTTTACATTGTTGAGGGTGAAAAGGACGCCAACACTATGACCGACAAATTAGGCTTGCTTGCGGTATCTGCACCCGACGGAGCAACCAAAGGCAACAAGGGCAAAAAGTGGGACAAGCGTTTCAATTCACTCTTTACGGGTGTAAATGTTGTGATTATCCCTGACAATGACGAGGCAGGCAGGAACTTTGCAAGCCTTGTGGCAAACGAGCTTTTGACGGTTGCACATTCCGTAAAGGTGCTTGACCTTTGCACAGAATGGGAAAATCTGAAAGAAAAGGGCGACATCACCGATATTTACGAGAACGAACAGCCGAGCCGAAATAAGACCGTTGCACAAACCGTAAAATATAAGATTGAGGCTTTAAAGGATTGCACAAAAGCGATTACCGAGCCTTTGACACAAGCCGAGGACACGGAAACAAAAGCACCCGAAAACAATATTAAATACGCCCCTCTTTGGGTGTACCAAGACGATTACGGCAAGCTGAAACTTGATGAAAGCCAATATATAGAATGTTTTGCAGAGCAGCAGGGTGTAAAATGTATTAACGGCGTTTTATATTCTGTTAACGGCAAAATGTCGGACGATAAGGCGAAAAATATAATTTTTAATGAAATAAAAGGCTATATACGCACAAATGCAAGTGATAAATCCAAAAAGCTGTTAGAGGGGATTAAACAGTATTGTTACACCGAGCCGCCTACTCCCACACTTGACAAAATTCATTTTAAAAACGGCACGCTTTCAAAGGACGAAAACGGACTTTTTACAGTTTGGAGCAATGAAAAGGAGTTTTGTATAAATCGTATTAACGCCGATTACAATCCTAATGCTAAAGCCCCCACAAAGTTTTTTGATTATCTGAAAACCGTTTATTATGAAGATGACCAACGGACCATACAGCAGTATTGCGGTTACTGTCTGCTGCCTACTACAATTCTGCAAAAAGCCTTGCTGATAATCGGTGACGGCGGCGAGGGTAAAAGCGTATTGGGTGCGGTTCTCAACGGCATATTTGGAGAAAGCAACTGCTATAATGATAGTATCAGCGTTTTGCAAAAGAATTTCGGTATTGCAAATATAGAAAATAAATTGCTTTTTATTGACGACGACTTGAGCGAAAATGCCTTGACAAACGCAAGGACATTTAAAAATCTTGTGACAAACAAAACCACCATAGCAGCGGAGAAGAAATTTATACAAGACAATCAGTTTAAATCATATGCCCGCTTTTTGATTTTCGGCAATTTCACTTTGCAATCCCTGTATGATATTTCCGAGGGATTTTCTCGCCGTCAGCTTGTTTTGCAGGCAAAGCCTAAAGATAGAAACAGAATAGACAACCCGTTTATTGACCGTGAAATAATCGAAACCGAGAGCGAGGGCGTGGCAAAATGGCTTGTTGACGGTTTGAACGAGTTAATCAAAAGAAGTTTTAAAATCTATGTCAGCGAACGCACACAGGAGAAAAGCGAGGAGTTGAAAAAGCAGCAGGACTCCGTACTTTGCTTTCTTGAGGAGTGCGACAGCTTTATAATCAAGCCCGGACTGCAAATACATAGCTACACTCTTTACCAATTTTATCAAGATTTTTGCGACGACAACCTATTAACCACACTAAAACAAAAAACCTTTGTTTCGGCAGTTAAAGCAAAAGGTAAAAAGAAAGGCATAGAATACAGTACAAATGTAAACATAAGAGGAAAACGAGCACGAGGCTTTGAGGGCATAGGTGTAGATGTTGAGATAACGCACTAATCTATTTTACACGCATTAAAGGCATTTACACGATTTATACACGCATTGGGCAATAGCAATAAAGTTAGTGATTATCTATATTTACACGCTTTTACACGATATACACGCTTTAATTTATGTTTAGCACTTTTTTTTATCAAAGTATTAGTATATAAAATCAAAATTATATATTATATATAGGGACTGACAACAAAGCGTGTAAAACGTGTATTGACTAAAAACCGCATAACCAAGCCGTTTTTAGCGTGCTTGTGTTGCGTGTTTGTTGCGTGTAATATGCGTGTAATTACAAAATATAACTATGCAATACAAAAATATTACAAGAATAAAAATTTAAACGCACAATTTGACATCATAGATGAAACTATAAACCTTATGAATGAGGCAGCGGCAGAGGTTAGAAAGCTCACTTTTGCCGAGGCTCTGGAAATTGTAAAAATTCAGCGTTTGGAACAGATAGCAAAGAGTATTGACGGAGTAGCAAACGAGCTTTACAGTTACCTATAACCCCACCAAGAGAGGAACACACAATGACAGACCAAAGGCATAGAAAGGATTTAGCGTTCTCGGAAAAGCTAAACGAAATTATGAACGCTCAAAAAATATACCCGACTGAACTAAGCAAGAAGTCAGGTGTTGATCGCAAACTGATTTATTCGTACTTAAACGGAGTAAACGCACCGAGCACCAACAGCTTGCGAAAACTTGCAAAGGCTCTTAAAGTAACATCTGATTACCTGTTGGGATTGAGTGAGCAAAGCAACTAATTGTCAGTTTTTGTTAGAGAATTAGCCTGTACTTGCATTACGCTTGTATAGGCTTTTTGCTTTGCAGTGGGGAATCCTTTTCTGCGGAATAGTCCTCTGCACCGTTGCCGGTTACAATCTGATATACTTTTCAATCCACCCCAATCCACTTGCCAATCTATCAGAAATGCACCATAAGCAGCATTTAAAAGCCTTGTATTGCGATATATAATTAATCGTAAATTTACACTATTAAGCAGTAAAAACCGATTGCAAGGCGTTTTTGCAAGCGTATGCGGTATTGTAGAGATATTAAAGCATATGCAGCGGCATAGTTTAAAATTTAAAAGCAATGTGTTGTTGCACATCTGATATTCCAAACGCAGCGGCTAAAAAATAGGGAGGGGGGTCATACACGAAGCACGCAAAAAATCTAACTACGCCCCCGGTCCTGCGGCTGCGAACATTTCAATTTTTTATGGGGGGGATTGGTGTTATTCCGCTGCACAAAACAAACAGAAAAGACAAGCCCATATTTCAGAGCTTGCCTTTTTAATATTGTCTTTTTATACTTTTTCTAAGTAATGGTATTCTTTTATAATATCAGATGGAATTATTTTATAAGGAGTATGATCATAAGTTATTTCCCAAGGACCTCCGACAGTATGTGTAATATTTACCAATTGCGGTGCAGAATAACAGCCATACTTTTTAAGCGTTTTATCAATCGATAATAGCTTTTCGTGTCCATCTTCTGCAAAAGAAATGCGACTTCTTAATGGCATTTCATATTTTGATTCGATTGGTTCTATTGTTATAGTCTTTCTATGATATTTTTTATACTCATCATAAACTGTTTTTACGACAGGACCATATTCGAATGCATATATAGTATCATCAAACAATGGCTTGCCGGTAGAGCACAAGTAATCTGCAAAACAAAGATAAACTAATTTTTCAAGTTGTAAATGTGTGCATTTGATTTTTGACAAAATATATTTTGCCACACTTAACGAATCTAACTTTCTGTCTTTTTGAATCAACGAAATGAATTCTTCGTCAGTATGGATTAACTTTACACCAGAAAAAAAGTCATCAGCTAAAACAACAGACTCCCAATCTTTTGATGAGGTTTCTAAGAAGTGTGTAGATAGTGAAACATCATTTCCGCATTTTTCGGTTATTTGTTTCACTAAATCATTAATTTCACTTTTAACCTCTGGTCTTTCAAGAACAAAATCCATTGCAATTCTTGTTCCTTCTGAATAAGAACTACTGAGAATAATAAAATGTTTCATCAACTCACTCCTCCTTTACAATATTTTCCCATTTTGTATAAGATTGTTTATACTTTTTATGAGAATTTAAATTACTTTCTTCATTATTAATATTCCAAATTTGAAGTTCCCAAGGGAAAAAACGGTTACACCCATTTTTAGAAAAATATATATGTGTAGCATAATATCCGTTTTTAGAGGAATCAATGCATTTTAGAAACGGATAATTATTACTGATAAACGCTTTAATTTCTGCAAAATCAAATATATCATCAATTACTATTCTAAATCCATATAGATCATTTAAACATTTCTTTATAGGTATCTGACCAAAAAAATGCTCTTCACTGCTATATATCTTTATTTTTGTATCTATTGAATTTCGATTTTTTACCCTTGAACGGATGATGGATTTTTCAAATCTAAGACTGTCAAAATCTATATTTATTGAAATATTTACAATAAAGTTCAGATAATCATAGATATATTCAACTATTTTGCTGTCTTCGTTTATATTTTTAACTGTTTTAGATTTTAAATTTATAGAATATGTATCTTTACAATGTTTATCCCAATCTATACAAGCTTTTTGATAATTGGAGAGGATAAAATCAATTATCAATTTTAAATCATTATACATATATCTTCCCCTGATATATTATACACTAAAATACAATTTTTTGCTATTCGTATTATGCACAAAGATGATGATTTCGTTCTATAACAATTCAATAAAAAATAAGAAAAGCGAAAAAGATGTAGCAATTTGAACAAATTTATGTAATTTCCAAAAGGCTTTGAATCATAACAAGCACAAACAAATTAATACAGCGGTAAAACAAATAAAAAGGCAAGCCTGTATTTCAGAGCTTGCCCCTTGTGGATTTATTCGCCGTCACGCTGTATTGTTTCGTCAATAGCACGATTAACAAAGCCGTTCACGCTTTCGCCGTTCTTTTCTGCGTGGGCTTTTATGATGTCTTTTTGCCCTTTAGGAACGGCAATATTAATGCGGTCATAGGCTTTAGCATTATACCTGTTATTAGCCTCAATTCTTGCCCTACTGTTTTTATTTTCTGCCATATTTTCACCGCCTAATCTATTGACAACCGACCTGTTGTTGATGTATAATAAAGGTGAAAAGGAACGGCTTTAGCTGTTCCGCTTGCAAAACTAAATTATTGAAACAATAACCGTCTTGTATTGCCGTACAGGGCGGTTATTTCTTTTTTATGTTCTTTATGATTTCATTTACTGCCGTTAAGACAACAGCGAATGTAAGTAATAAAATTACATCAGTCATTAAGACACTCACCCCCTTTCACAAGGGAGCTGAAACAGCCGCCACCGTTCCTTTACAGATACTATTATAGCATAATCCTTTACACTTAACAAGTACAATTATGCGCAATTATTACACTTAAACATTGTACATTTTACCAATTGAATACACTTAAACATTGTAGTATAATATAGTCACAGGTTAAGGAAAGGGGAAATAAAAATGCTAAATCGTTCGATTATCTGCAAGGTAGCAAACAGATTACGCAAAGGCGGTTACACATTATCGCAGGCATTCCGTATGGCGTGGAAACTCGCTAAAGGTAAGGCAAGCGTAAAGGTTGCAGGCGTTACCAAAGAACGCAGACAAGAGGCAATCGAACATTTGAGCAGATATAACCCCGAAACGGTCAGCTTTAGCCTGTTAAGAGAAAAGCAAAACAGCTTTGACCTCAATGCTATTGCAGTGTATGCAAGTGTGGGCAACGGCAAGCCGTACAAAATGGGCTATATTTCCGCTGCTGTGGCGTGTTTACTTAGTGGCGTAATTGATAACATTACAACCGTAAATGCACGCTTACAGGCAATTACAGGCGGTTTTTATGCCGATATGGTGCAGGGCTTGAGATTATCACTTTCAATATAATTTATGAAAAGAGGCTTACGCAATGAAGAGTGATTACAGGAAAATGATTGACGAAATGCTATCAAGAATCAAAAGCGAAAAGAAACTTAAAAAGATTTTTGATTACATATGTTTTGTTTATCTTAAAACTGAAAACAAATAAACGGAGGCTTGAAAATGAAATCAGATATTGCAATCAGAAATGAAATTATCGAGTACACACAAGCTATTGAAAATCACAAGGCTTTAGTGGCAATTCTAAAATTTATAAAGCTGATGTATAAAACCACAGCACATAAAATGTAAAGGGGAATATAAACAATGGAAACAATGGCAGAAATGGACTTGCTTATTAAGTCGGAGCTTGAAAAGTGCGGAATTTCGACAAATGACCTTGACGGAGCAGTAAACACACTTGCAGACTTCTGCGAGGCTCATAACGATATGAGAAACGCAAATCACAGCGTATTTTATTGGGTGCTTTTAGCGGCGGCATACAAGGCAGGACGAGAAAGCACAACGCACTAAATGTTAGAAAATGTCAGAGTTTTTAAAATAAGGGCAGCGGTACAATAGCCGTTGCCTTTTCTTTTGCTCAAAAATGAGCGAAAGTATAAAACGCTGCCATAATGTGTGGGCAGTTTGTCTGATACCCTCATACTGCCACAGAATAAGCCTGTAATAAGGCTTTGTGCAAAATCCGTATAGTTTTTACAGTATGAGAGTAACAGAGCAACACAAGGTAACCACTCACTTTTTAGATGATTGCCCCCCGTTTTTGTAATACACCTCCCACAGGTTAAAACGAGATACTTAAAACCTTGTGCATAGTTGCAAATAGTTGCAATATGTTCTACCGCTGCATAAATCATTGTTTACACGCAGCGGAAAAGTTGGGGTTTATTTGGGGTTTATTTGGGGTTTAATTTAACGAATAAACCCCAAAAATCACGAAACACTACAAAAACACAACCACCGAAAAACCGCATAAAATAGCCGTTTATTAAAGATTGCAAAATAACACAAAACTTAGTGTTTAGCACTCATAACCCGAAGGTCGTCGGTTCAAATCCGGCTCCCGCAACCACTAAGAAACGGCTTAACCGCTAAGGTTTTGCCGTTTTTCTTTTTTGTGATTTTATTTTTTGTTATTCCAACCTTTAAAACAAAAATAAATTTACCTTTCGTCACTTCTCAAATAATTTATAAAAATATAGACTTTTGTGTGTACTTTTGGTATAATAAAAATAATTATAGGCTTATACAAATTTAACAACATAAAGGCGAATTATTATGAAAACTATAGATTTAATAGTACCGTGTTACAACGAAGAAGAGGGACTTGAGCATTTTGTGCTTGAAACCAATAAGGTTATTGACTCAATGCCTGAATATTCATTTCGATATATCCTTGTCAATGACGGCAGTAAAGATAAAACTTACCTTGTTATGAAAAAGCTCGCAAAGCAGTTTTCCAATGTAAAGTATATTTCATTTTCAAGGAATTTCGGTAAAGAGGCGGCTATGTACGCAGGACTTCAACATTCCACCGCCGATTATGTGGTGGTTATGGATGCCGATTTGCAGCATCCGCCGACACTTTTCCCACAAATGGCAGACGCTCTCGAAAACGAGGGCTACGATGTCTGCGCCACAAAGCGTGACGAACGAGAGGGCGAAAGCAAATTCAGAGGAATTTTCTCAAAAATGTTCTTTGCTCTTTCAAATAAACTCACTGATACCAAAATGCCTTACGGCGCTATGGATTTCAGAATGATGAAAAGACAGGTCGTCGATTCTATTCTTGAACTCGCCGAAGTTCAGAGATTTTCAAAGGGAATATTCTCTTGGGTAGGTTTCAACACAAAATGGATTTCATTTAAAACCGTTGACCGTCAGCTTGGACAGACAACATGGAAATTCTCAAGTCTTTTTCGTTATGCGATTGACGGAATTACCTGTTTTTCGGTTGCTCCCCTCCGTTTTACGGCAGTAATGGGTGCGATAATCTTTGTTATTTCGCTTATCTATATAATGATAACCCTTGTTCAGACGTTGTTTTTCGGAATTACCACACCGGGTTATGTAACTACCTTGTGTGCGGTTCTGTTTTTGGGCGGAATTACAGAAATGTCTATCGGTATTCTTGGCGAATACATAGGCAGAATTTATATGGAAACCAAGGACAGACCGATTTACATAACAAAATTCTCTAATTTTGAGGACGAAAACAACGAGGAAAAGGAATGATTATGGGCGATTTTATAAAAAAGTTTTTTGATATAAAGTTTTGGAAATTTATTCTGGTCGGCGTAATCAATACCCTCGTTGGCAACGGCTTGCAGTTTGTGCTCTTTGCGCTTTTTGCGTGGGACAGATACGAATGGGGTGTGTGGCTCGCCTCGGCTCTCGGATACTTAATCGGCAGTATTGTAAGCTATTTTCTTAACAAATACTTTACATTTAAAAATACAGAAAAGGGTTGGAAACCGATTTTACGCTTTGCGCTGAACATTGCCGTTTGCTACGCACTATCGTATTGCATAGCGATTCCGCTAATCAAATGGATTTGTACGGCGAATAATTTTACAATGTTCTCATTTACGGTTGAACAGTTTGCAGGCTATACCTCAATGATACTCGGCTCTTGCCTGTTTGTAGCGTTCAACTACATAGGACAAAGATTCTTTGCCTTTAAAGAAAAGAAATGATAAAACAAGAATACTCCCGACATTAACATAGGTTATATCGGGAGTATTGTGATTTTTAAACGGTTATTTTTTAATTGAGAGAAATTAGAGATTACCTGAATTTTTAACTGATTATAAAAGCTTGGTCAACCTTTTATAATTGTTTGGCAAAATACTACCCTAATCATTAAAACAAAGATGTGATTTTATGAGTAAAGCAATGAACATTGCCAAAAAAATATGCAAAAGTCCTCTTGCACCGCTTGCAAAAGTTGCGTTTGATATATTTGCAAAGGTACAGTTCGGATATTTGAATTTAAAATGGAAAATCAGCGGAAAGAAAATGCCGACTGCCGAGCAGGCACACGAAGTTACACAAAATGTAACATTTATGTTCAAGTCCTTTGAAAGGCAAAAGCAGGCAAAAAAGCTGTATAAAAACATTCAAAAACACTACCCCGGTGCAAAAGTGGTGATTGCAGACGACAGCAAAGTTCCGCTTGAAATAAAAACAAAACACAATCCGCCTACCGTAATTCATATGCCGTTCAACAGCGGACTCAGCAAGGGGCTTAATCTCGCACTTGCCGAGGTTAAAACCGAGTATTTAATGCGTATGGACGATGACGAGCTTTTAACTCCGCTTTCAAATATTTATGACGAGCTTAGTTTTCTTAAGTCGCACAAAGACATTGACCTTGTCGGATTTGTGCCTCTTACCGCAGGCAAATGTACTCCTGTGCAGAAAATCGCCCGAAATTACAATGAATTTGATATGAAAAATGCCTATAAACCGCTTAAAATACCGCATTTGACAAAGATAGACGAAAACCATATTGTATATGGAAAAGTCCCGAATATTTTTCTTGCGAGAACGCAGAAAATCAAAGAAATAGGCTGGGACGATAACATAAGAATGATAGATCACCACGAGTTTTTTCTCCGTGCGGCGGGAAATATTGTGTCGGTAATGAATCCGAACACGGCAGTATTTCACATTCACAATCCGTTTGACAATTATTACAACAGTTTCCGCAGTGATTTCAGAGATGATTTTTACTATATAAAAGGCAAAATGCTCGCAACAAGAAAGTCCTTGCGACAAGATAAAAGTTAATAAAATAAAGTATCGACATTGCTGTTCATACAAAAGCTGTGATATGCTTTATAGGTAAAAAACTGAAAGTCTATTAATACCTATCGGATAATAAAAAGTTTTGTCAAACTTAGTCTTAGCACGCAAACAGTCAAGCTGTTTACACCCGACAGATTGCTATGACGAAAAATTTTATCCCCTGTTTTTGTAGATTTTTGACAAGTACATTGGTACTACTGACAATTTAACTCCTGCAATATTGTATCAAACGCAAAACACCCTCTCCGCTTGGAGAGGGTGTTTTGCGTTGTTTTATTATTCACTGCCATATTTTTGCTTTACTAATATATGAGAAATATTTTCCACATCGGATTTTTTAAGTTTTATAAGCATATTGCAACAAGCGTAGTCATCAGTCTTAGGCCATGCGTAAATATCTATTCTTGAAACAATCAACTGATTTCCGTCTGCACTAATGGACTCAATAAAAGAATAATCATTAGAACCGATAATACCGATATGTGCATATAAGGCATTTTCTTTAAAAAATTCATCGTCAAAATCCGATGATTCAGCTTTGAATAAATCACAAAACTGTTCTTTTGAAGTTATAAGAAAATTACATCTTTTTATTGAATCAAATTCATTCATTGTAACAATACCGTTGTTTTCATTGTATATAATCTCATACGGTATGCCTTTACCGGGTATTTCTTCATCATAATAGTAATATTGTGTTTCTTCGGTAACATTATTATACGAATCACCCAGCGGTTTGTAACACTCATAATCTGTACCGACTATCTTTTTCTGAATTTCCGACACATCGTTTACATTAAAACCGCCGTCACCGTTAAAATCAAGGTGTTCGAGCATTGCGCCTGTGATTACTTCGTTGCCGACAAGCTGTAACTGCAAAGCCGTAACATCGGATATATCTACAGCATTGTCCGCATTGTAATCACCGATTTTTGTATATGTAAACTTTTGATTTTCTGCCGCAAATGCAGGGATTACCGCTGTTGCACCCATACACAGCGCAAGTGCAGTTGATACTAATATTTTAGCTTTTTTCATAGTCCTGCCTCCCTTTTTCATTAATTTAATAAAATTATACCATAAAACAACGAATATGTATATAACAGTGAAAAAAATCAACATAAAATTTTATCCCTTGTTTTTGTAGATTTTTGACAAGTACATTGGTACTACTGACAATTTAACTCCTGCAATATTGTATCAAACGCAAAACCCCCTCTCCGCTCGGAGAGGGGGTTAGATTTACTGTGCTAAATATTGTGTATAAAAGTTAATTTCTGTAATATTTTCGATGTCAGCCTTATTCAGTCTGTAAATATTATTGCGACAACACTTTTCGCCATACTCCATAAAAGTTTCGACCTCATAATCATATACTATCAGCTTGTTTCCGTCAAGCGCAAAGGAGTTTATTCCTGTATAATCATACCAATCCCTGGCTGTGAGCATTACAAAAAGAGCGTTATCCTTGAAAAACTCGTCGTCAAATTCCGGCGACTCCGCTTTAAACAAATCGACAAACTGTTCCTTTGATGTTATGAGAGAAATTCCTTTAACTGAATTTCTCCTCATTTCATCAACAGTCATAATGTAATTCTCCGGTGTGTCGATTGTTTCATATTCAATAATATCGCCTTTAGAGTTACCGTTATAGTCATAGTCATAATAGCGCATAGGAATGTTTTTATATGAGCTGTCTGTTTTTTGATAGCAAGTATATTCCGTACCGGCAACCATTTTCTGCAATTCTGTAATGTCATTTACATTAAAAGCGCCGTCACCGTCAAAGTCGATATGCTCAAGAGCAGTGCCCGAAATTGTACCATTTCCGCCAAGCTGTAACTGTAATGCAGTAATGTCTGATACACTTGCTACACCGTCTGCGTTGTAATCGCCGATTTTTGTAAAAGTAAAGCTTTCATTATCCGCCGCAAATGCAGGTGTTACTGCCGTTGCTCCCATACAAAGTGCAAGCGCCGTTGATACTAATATTTTTGATTTTTTCATAGTCCTGCCTCCCTTTTTCATTAATTTAATAAAATTATACCATAAAACAACGAATATGTATATAACAGTGAAAAAAATCAACATAAAATTTTATCCCTTGTTTTTGTAGATTTTTGACAAGTGCATTGGTACTACTGACAATTTTTCAAAATTCATTTTCTTTTTTTAAAATATTATTTACCTTGACTAAATAAAGTGTTACAATATATAAGTTATAGTATATGCAAAAGCATAACTAATCGGTAATGCCCTGTCTTTAAAAGGGCAAACATAATTTTATGGAGGTTTAATTCTTATGCTTATGACAGCTTTACAAACAAAAGCAAAAAAGCTGCCCGAAAAGCCTGCGGTTGAGCAAAAGGGATTTAAGGCATTTTTAAAGAAAAACATTTACATTATAATTGCCTTTTTCCTGCCGTTTGTTCTTATGACCATAGGCTTTGCGATAATGGAGGTTTCTCCGTTTGGCGACAAGCAAATTCTTGTTACTGACCTTTGGCACCAGTATTATCCGTTTTTGGTAGATTTTCAGGATAAGCTTAAGCACGGCGAATCACTGTTCTGGTCTTGGACGCAGGGCGGCGGCGTAAATTACTTTTCGCTTATGTCATACTACCTTGCAGGTCCTATGAACTTCTTGTGCGTATTTATTCCGTCACAGTGGCTTAGGGAATTTCTTATGTTCAGCGTTTGTGCAAAGGTTGCCTTTGCAGGCTGCTTTACAGCGATTTTCCTGCGCTCGGTTTTCAAAAAGAACGATTTTTCTCTCGTTGTGTTCGGTACAACTTTTTCGTTCTGCGCATTCTTTATGGGCTACTATTGGAACACAATATGGCTTGACACGGTCTGCATTACTCCGCTTGTGGCACTCGGAATCGTTAAACTCCTTACAGAGGGCAAATTCAGACTGTTTACAATTACTCTTGCGGTTTCTTTGCTTTCAAACTACTACATAGGTTTGTTTACCTGTATTTTCGTTCTTCTTATTTTCATTGCATACAGCATTGTTAAGTGGGACGGCTTTAAAAGCTTTTTTACAAAGCTTGCAAAAACCGCACTTTTCTCATTACTTGCAATCGGTATGACGGCATTCTTCCTGTTGCCTGCGTTCTTTGCCCTGCAAAACACCCACGCAACCTCGAGTACATTCCCGTCTACATACGCAATTAACATAGGCTCTACAAACGACCTTTTGGGTACGCTTGAGGCTATGAAAAAGATTTTCTCAAATCTTCTTACATTCATAACTCCGGCAACAAAAGAGGCTGACGCCCTGCCTAACATTGCCTGCGGTACAGTTTCTTTGGTACTCGGCATCGTATTCCTTACATCTAAGAAAATCACACTTAAGGAAAAAATCGTTGACGGCTGTCTTGTTCTCTTTATGATGTTAAGCTGCGTTATCCGTCAGCTCGACTACATTTGGCACGGCTTCCACTTTACAAATATGATTCCTTACCGTTTCAGCTATCTTATCAGCTTTGTAATTGTGGTTATGGCTTACAGAGCATTTATGCTGATTGACTTTACCACCTGTTGGGATGTAATTTTGGCGGTGCTCTTCTCGGCAGTTATCATTCTGATTGCCATTGATACGCAGGAAACATACGCTATCGTGGGTACAGCCGTTATTGCGGCACTCGTATGCATTGTGCTTTTCCTCTATACAAAAAGAATTATTCCAAAGCAGGTGCTTTTGATTATACTTGCGGTCATAGTCGTGGGCGAAAGCGGCGCTACCGCATACATCGGCGTTAAAACCACAACCGTAACGGGCACATTCGATTACCCTCGAGGTGAGGGAAACACAGCCTCTGTAATCGAATATATGGATAACCTCGAAAAAGATACCAAGGAAATGTGGCGTGCCGAAATGACAAGCACACAAACCCTCAATGACGGTTCACTCAACGGCTATAACGGACTTTCAATGTTCAACTCAATGGCTAACGAAGATATGACCGTATTCTTTGAGAACTTCGGTATGATGGGCTGGCAGAGCGGCAACCGTTACACATATGCCGAAAGCTCGCCTGTAACAAACACATTTATGAACCTTAAGTATCTGATTTCAAGAGAGGGTACTTACAAAAACAGTTATGACCTTACAAATACCTACCAGTCGGGCGGCATAACCTTGCTCAAAAACGAACATTACATTCCTATGGGCTTTATGGTTAATTCCGACTTGCTCAAGTGGCAGGTAAACAAAAACGAGGACCAGTTTAACCCGTTTGACCAGCAAAACGAGTTCTTTAAACTTGCAACCGGCGTAAAGGACAATGTATATACTCAGCTTGAGGTAGTTTCGCAGGGACACACAGACTACTCACAGTTCCCCGTAAATAAACTTTCTTACGGCAACTACAGCTACAACTGTACCGATACAACCACAACACCGCACCTTAAGTGGAACTACACAGCGCCGTACTCGGGATATGTGTATGTTTATGCCGACATTGACGGTAAAGACGATGTTTCATTTATGATAAACGACGATTCGACAAATACGCAAACTCTCGGAATGGGCAGACCGTACATTGCTTGCGGCGGATATGTAAACGAGGGTGATAAAATCTCTGTTTATGCCGAACTTCCGCAGGGACAGGCAGGCAGTGCGCATGTGTATGTAAATATGCTCGATCAAAATGTTTATGAACAGGGATACGCACAGATAAGCAAAGATGTTATGACAACAACCGAGCTTACAGGCTCATCTATGAAGGGCACAATAAACGCAAGCGAGGACGGACTTTTCTACACCTCTGTTCCTTATGAAGAGGGCGGCTGGACCGCATATGTTGACGGCAGAGAAGCTGAAATTACACCTGTCGGAAATGCGCTTATAGCATTTAACCTCAACAAGGGCGAGCACAGCATAGAGCTTGTGTATTATCCAAAGGGATTTAAGCCGGGCGCTGTTGCAACGGCGGTATGCCTTGCAGGATTTGTGGCAATTTGCGTTTATGTTTACATTATTAAAAAGAAAAAGGGCGGAACCGCAGCGGAAGAAATCACCCCTACCCCACCGCCTGTAAAAACTCAAAAAAGCAAAAGCCCAAAACATTAATACTTGATTTGATAAAAAGGCAGTTTCGTAAATTCGGAACTGCTTTTTTGCGTGTATTTTGGCTTATAAATATAACATTAACATTATAGATTTAAAAATTATTTAACTAAATCTGTGCGTGAAAAATAATTTTCTCAACCTTTGAAAAAAGTTGTTACATATTGAAAAAGTTGTCGGATTATGGTACTATTTGTTTGTAAACACGAATACTCAAGGGAGATAACGAGATATGAAAGAAGAATATTCTTTAGAAAAAAAGAAAAAGCTAAGTCTTAAGAAAATCATTGTTTTTGCAGCGGCGCTGATAGTTATAGTTGTACTCACACTGACTCTTGTTGTACCCAATTTAAGCAAAGAAGAGAAAACTCCGCCTGTAATTCTTACAACTTCAACCCTGCAAAAAATTATAAATGTAAGAGAGCTTTCTACCTGCAGTGCCGTGTATAACGGAATTGCGCAGGTAAATAATCCCGACAAACCCGCTGAAGTGAACTATTATGTAGCTTACGAGGCAAAAATAAAGGCAGGCTTTGATCTTGATAAGGTTACCACCGACATAAAAGATGTTGACGGCAGTGACGGAAAGTCAAAACTTGTAATAATTAACATTCCCAAAATCAAAATAAACGAAACCGAAGTGGATATAGCTTCTCTTGATTTTATGTTCCTCAATAACAGCGCTAATACTTCAACCGTGACCGAAGAGGCTTACAAGGCGTGCAAACTTGATGTCGAAAGCGAGGCGGCAGACCAACAGGCAATTTACGATTTGGCAAAACAGAATGCAGAATCTGTAATAAAGGCGCTTGTTCAGCCTATCTTGGAGCAGGTAAACGAAGAACATCCCAACATACATTATGACCTGAAAGTGAATACGGAGGAATAAAAATGAAAAAGATACTTGCACTTGTACTTTCTGTGCTCACGATTTTAAGCTGCACCGCCTGCGGAGCAAAAGAGGCGGAAGAAACCAAAACCAATAACACCGCTCCAAAGATTTCACAGATGAAATCCATTTGCGAGCTTGCGGTTATGGAATGTTACTATCACAATGTTGCAAAATTCACCGAAAAAGATGCGTCCGGCTGGTGGCTGTGGAAAAAAGATAAGCATTTCTGGATAGAATACAACGGTAAAGTGAAACTCGGCATTGATGCATCGCTTGTAACAATGGAGATTAACGATAACGAAATCACGATTACAATGCCACCCGCAACTGTGCAAAGCTGTACAATTTACGAATCATCACTTTCAAAGGACAGCTACATAGTAGATGCCAATTCAGCCGATATAACTGCAGAAGATGAAGTTAAGGCTTTTAACGAGGCACAGACAAAACTCGAAGAAACCGCTGCCGCCGACACAAGTTTGCTTTCGGAGGCACAAACAAGAGCGCAGACCTTGCTTGAAGATTACATAAAGAATATAGGAAATTCCGTCGGCAAGGAATATATAATAAATTGGAAATATCTAGATTCAAACGGAAAATTGACAAGCAAAACCGAAACTGCCGAAAATAAAACTGAAGAAAGTCAAGTTGAAAAAACCACAACCGCCTCAACAGAATAAGATAACCACGCAGATTTTAGTCACGGACTAATAAAGCGATATTTAAAGAATTATAGTGTAATCACAATAAAGGAAAGAACAAAAGAACGGTCTGCAGCGTGCAGACCGTTCTTTAAGATTTGGTATAAATAAAATTTGTAGTTTTAATTAATAAGCAAGGCTCAATCTTCTGTCTGTTTCATTAATAATAAATGCGCAACTGAGCGGCGGAATTGTTAATTTTCCGTTTTCGAGCTTTGTATCTAAAATAGGTGTACCGTCTGCATATCCCGGCGGTGGGTCCATAATTCTTTCTTCATTGCTTGCATTAAACGCACAATAAAGCGATGACTTGCTGTCAAGACGGATATAGCTCAGAAAATTTTTGTCAGCCGTAACCTTTACAAAATCGCCGTCCCAAAGCGGTGAGCAGGACTTTCTTAAATTACCGAGAGCCTTATGCCACTCGATAAGTTCCTTATCCTCTCTGCCCCACGGATAACAGCAACGGTTGAACGGGTCACGATAGCCCTCAAGACCTGCCTCATCACCGTAATATACGCACGGGAAACCCGGTAAAGTATACTGCATACCTACGGCAAGCTTTAAAAGTGCTATACCACGCTTACGCTGGTCGTAGCTTAACTTTTGATTTGCCTGCCACTGACGATCTCTGCCGTTGAGCGGCTCGCCTGCAATAACTGTAAGCGCACGCTCTGTATCGTGAGTTGAAAGTGAGTTCATAAGAACACGGAGAACCGGACGAGGATAGTTTTCGATAACGCTCATAATCTGATTCATAACATACTTGGCATCTGCGCCACGGCAGAAATCAAGGATTGCGTTTCTGAAAACATAGTTCATAACCGAGTCAAGCTCTTCGCCGAGCAAGAATTTTCTTCTTGCGCCGTAGCTTTCCTTGTTACTTGCGTCTTCCCATACTTCGCCTACAATAAAGCCCTCGGGATCTTCTTCCTTTACCGCTTTACGCAGATTTTCCATAAACTCGTCGGGAAGTTCATCGGCAACATCAAGACGCCAGCCCGAATTTCCGTAACGCATATATGTTCTTACGATACCGTCCTTACCGTTGATATATTCGTTAAACACAGGGTCGGTTTCGTTTACCTCCGGCAAGGTGTAAAATCCCCACCATGAATGGTAATCGTTTGGCCAATTGTTAAACTTATACCAGCTGTAATACGGAGAATTTTGATCTCTGTAAGCGCCTGTATTCTCGCCGTATCTGCCGCTTCTGTTAAAATACTTACTGTCAGAACCTGTATGAGAGTAAACACCGTCGTTAATTACATGGATTCCTCTCTTTTTAGCCTCTGCACAAAGATTTATGAAATCCTCGTTTGTACCGAGGATAGGGTCAACCTTTGAATAGTCGCCCGTATCGTAACGGTGGTTTGAGTATGCCTCACCGATAGGATTAAGATAAATACAGCTTACGCCCAACTCCTCAAGGTAATCGAGCTTTTGTGTAATTCCCTTAAGGTCACCCATAAAGAAATCGCTGTTTGTAATTTCGCCGTTCTCGTTAGGGCACCACTGTGGGAGTGCATACCAATCTGTATTGCGCTGAAAATCTGTACGGGTAAGGTTCTTTTCTTCGCCGCTGAAATTAAATCTGTCAGGCAAAATCTGATACATTACACCGCCAACAGGCCACTTTGGAGTTGTAAAACCCTTTTTGTAGCAGGTAAGCTGCCAACTTCTGCCCGGTGAAGTTTCTATGGTGCTGATATTATACGGATCAGACGGTACAATATATCTGAGGCCGTATTTTGTTTGAAGTTTAAAGCCATACCAGTACAGACCGATTTTGTTAGGAGTAAAGTCAGCCTCCCAGATTTCGGTAGCGTCATCAAATGTGCCGCACCAGAAAAAGCCGAAGTATTCCCAGTTGTAATCGTAGTCATACTTTACTGCCAAATCCGCTCTCTGAGTGTGGAGATCTCTTGGCAAAAGTATTCTTAAATGTATGGTCGTTCCCTGCTCTACCGCACCGAAAGGTGTACGATAGTAAATTTTTTGTGAATCAAAAGGAACTGGCATATAATCACTTCCCTGTAAAATAATATTCCGCAAAAGGCTTTTTGATATGTAATATTAATAAACTGTTATTAATTACTATCAAAAAAAACAATATTATCATTAGTAAAACAATGCGAAATCGACAAAACTCTACCGTTTTGTCGCACATACTATATATTAACACAAGAGTTAGCAGTTTACAATATAATTGACAAAAATCAACAAAAAAACGACATATAAGGATAATTATGTCAAAATTAGATTACAACTTTAACATAATTCTTTAATAACGCATCTTTTTATATTATAATTTAGTGTGGATTATAATTTATTGTAAAAAACTCTGTTATTTTGCAGGCAGAGTCTGAATATGGAGAGGTGCTGTAATGAATACTAAAAGAAAAGTCAGCGTGCAGATTGAGGGCAGGAGCTATGCGCTGATTACTGCAGATGACGAAAAATATGTGCAAGGCGTTGCCGATGATGTTATAGCACAAATCAAGAAAATTGTAACATCAACAAATCACCTTGACACAAGAGATTGCGCTATATTGGCGGCACTTAATTTTTGCGATGACCGCAACAAGGCTTTGCGCAATAAAAAAGAGTGCATTTCAAAGGCAGATAAGATTATTCGTCAAACAAATGACCTTAATAAGCAGTGTTCGGAGTACAAAACCCGACTTGCAGAGGTTATTAACGAAAACACTGCACTTACCCGCAAATATAAAAGACTGGAAAAGGAAAACGAACAATTGAGAAACGCTCTGCAAAAGGCGGTTCATTCTGCGCAGGCAGAGGAAAACGAGGGCGAAGATGATGAGGAAAGCGATGAAATCATCCGCAAAATGCGCCAACAGCAGATCTCGCTTTTTGATTAATTATTTGATTGATTACAATAATGGTTATGGAAAATAAAATTGAAATTCTTGCGCCTGCAGGCAGTATGGACAGTGTTATTGCTGCCGTACGAAGCGGAGCAGACGCTGTTTATCTGGGCGAAAAGGAATTTTCCGCCCGTTCTTCTGCGCATAATTTTGATGAAAACGAGCTTAAAGAGGCGGTTCGTTACTGCCATATTCATTCGGTAAAGGTGTATGTCACCTTAAACACAATTGTTTTTGACGATGAAATGCAAAGGCTTAAAGAGGCTGTGCTGATTGCCGCAAGAGCAGATGTTGACGCACTTATTGTACAGAATATGGGTGTCGCACGCCTTGCCCGTCAGCTTGTGCCGTCAATGCACCTGCACGCATCCACACAAATGAGCGTTCACTCGTACCTCGGTGTAAAGGCTCTTTATGAAATGGGCTTTGAACGGGTTGTGGTTTCAAGGGAAATGAGCAAAAAAGAACTTGAAAAAGCCGCCGAAATCCCCGTTGAACTCGAAGTATTTGTGCACGGTGCGCTTTGTATGTGCGTTTCGGGACAATGCTACTTCAGCGCAATGCTCGGCTCAAGGAGCGGAAACCGAGGTGCTTGCGCCCAGCCGTGCCGTCTGCCGTTCTCGGTAGGAAAGGTTAAGGACGGTCACGCACTAAGCCTTAAAGACAACAGCATTATACCATATATTACGCAGCTGCAGGAAATGGGTGTAGCCTCTGCTAAAATTGAGGGAAGAATGAAACGCCCCGAGTATGTGTCTGCCGCCGTGCGTGCCTGCAAAGAACAGCGTGACAACGGATTTATAAGCGACGATACGGCAGAAATTTTGAAAAATGTTTTTTCACGAACAGGATTTACCGACGGTTATTATACAGGCAAAACAGGCTATGAAATGTTCGGATACCGCAGAAAAAACGATGTTGTATCGGCAGACGAAAAACTTTTTTCAAAAATCCGTCAAAGCTACAAGGACGAGCTTTCCGATATTGCAATAAACGGTACATTCACGGCGAAAATCGGCGAAAATCCGACCCTTGAAATCACGGACGGAACGCATAATATAAAAGTTACTTCCGACTTTGTCTGTCAAAAAGCAGAGAAGGTTGCGCTTGACAAGACAAAATGCGAAACCCAGCTTAAAAAGACAGGCTCAACGGCATATTTTTTTGAAAGCTTGAGTATAAATACAGAGGACAGCCTCTCGTTACCGCTTTCTGTTTTGAATGCGATGCGCAGAGAGGCACTTGCTCAACTTGACGATTTAAGGGCAAAGCGGCATAACTACAAAATAAATGATATTGAAATTACAGCACCCGACACTTCCTGTGTGCCAAAAGGCAACGGAATAAGGGCAAGAATGACTACCGCAAAGTTTTCACCCGCTTTCAAAGCCTGCGAACTTATTTATGTTCCTATTTATACCGATAACGAAAAACTGAAATCGCTTATGGCTGACGGCTGCAATATAGGTGTGGAAATTCCGAGAGGACTTTTTAAAAACGAAGAAAGAATAGCAAAAAGGCTAAGCGAGGTAAAACAGCTTGGTGTAAATGACGCACTCTGCGGAAATCTTGCCGCCGTGTATATGGCAAAAAGCGAAAATATGCGTGTACACGGAAGTTTCGGACTTAACCTTGTAAACACATATGACCTGCTCTGGGCGGAGGAATACGGACTTGAGGATGTTGAACTCAGTTTTGAACTTACTTTCGAGCGAATAAACCGCCTGGGCGGCACAATCAAGAGGGGCATTATCACCTACGGATATCTTCCTCTTATGCTTACGGTAAACTGCCCTGCAAAGAGCGAAAACATTTCTTGCAAAACTTGCAAAAATAACTCAAAAATGACGGACAGAAAGGGTGAGAAATTCCCGCTGAAATGTGACGGAATTTGTACCGAAGTGCTGAACTGTGTACCCCTTTATATACCCCGAAATGAGTTTTCAACACTTTCAACATCTTTTTATTCACTTCGTTTAACTGTTGAAAACTATGTTGAAAATGTGGAAAGTATATGCGAATTTACGCAAAATCCGATGTTAAAAGTCAAATCAACAAGAGGTTTATATCTAAGGGGTGTTAAATAGCATTGTTAAAACAATGTTAATGTTAATAACTCTGTTTAAATTGTTTAAAAGAATTAAATTAATGCCTTGTTACAAAAATTACAGGTTTTTAATATTCTAATAAAACATTATTAAAATTCAGTAAATTTTTCTTTTGCAAGGAATTTAAAAAAATCCTGCAAAACAAGATTACAAATGCAACTTAATTTGAAAGGACAGTTATGGAATTAAAGATAAAAAAAGTAAAAGATAACGCAAAAATTCCCAAAATTGCAACAAGCGGTGCCGCCGGTATGGATTTATATGCCTGCATTACCGAAAAAATCACCGTTGAGCCGCAGAAGATTGCGGTTATTCCCACGGGTATAGCAATCGAGTTGCCCAACCCGTCGGTTGCCGCATTTGTTTACGCCAGGAGCGGACTCGGCATCAAGCACGGAATCTGCCTTGCCAACGGCGTTGGCGTGATTGACAGCGACTACAGGGGCGAAATCTGCGTCGGTCTTTGCAATGTTTCGGATAAACCTTACACCGTCGAGCCGTTTGAAAGAGTGGCACAAATGGTGATTGCACCTGTAATCGTCCCAACCGTTACAGAAGTCAGCGAACTTTCCGATACAGAGCGTGGCGAGGGCGGTTTCGGCTCTACAGGCACAAAATAATAAAATAAAAACCTGCTCTCATCTATTTTAAAGCAAGAGCAGAATTTAAGGAGGATATTTATGTCAGATTTTAAGAAAATTAATCCGTCAGACATCAACGAAAGCATTTTTGACCTTATCGGCAAGGATTGGGCGCTTGTAACAAGCGGAAATTCCGATAAATTTAACACAATGACAATCAGCTGGGGCGGCGCAGGCATTATGTGGGGCAAGCCTGTTGCGTTTACATTTATTCGTCCGCAGAGATATACATTTGAATTTATTGAGAATAACGGTTACTACACAATGAGCTTTTTTGACGAAAAATACCGTGACGCACTCAAGCTTTGCGGTTCAAAGAGCGGCAGAGATATTGACAAAGTTGCCGAAACAGGTCTTACACCTGCTTTTACAGAGGACGGTATTCCATACTTTGCAGAGGCTAAACTTGTACTTGTATGTAAAAAGATGTACGCACAATTTTTGAACGCCGAAAGCATTGTTGATAACGACGCTGTAGATAAGTGGTACGACAACGACTTCCATAAAATGTATATCAGCGAAATCGTTGAGGTTTTGACAAAATAATATAATTATTTGCAATAATTAAGCTGTAACAACAGGCAGGTGTTTACTTCATCTGCCTGTTTTCTGTGATGAAGTTACAGTCAATAAAATGCTCTGCCGAGCCTTTAAAAAGGCTTGACCTAAATTTAAATTTTTTAATCTAAACCTAATCGCATAATTCACCCAAAAATTGAAAAGCACCGTGCTGATGATTACACGGTGCTTTCCTGTTCTTAAAAAAATGAGGGGTACAATTACGGGCCGAGTGCCCGTATTGAGGAGGGTAGAACAATATACTCGGCGGTTGCGGTTCCGCCTTTTGAGTACAGTTATATTAAACTATATTTATTTGAAAATCATGTGAAGTCAATATGAAAACCTATTGAAAAAAATATTTTTCGAAACATAAAACAAATGTTTGATTTTCCAGAGAAAATATGTTATAATATTATAGGCCGTAAATAGTTTGTTACAAATCGGCACTTTTGCAATTTGTGAGGTTACTATGAAACCATTAAGCAAGAGCCAGCAGGCTATATTTAATTTTTTAAAACAGTGTGCAGATGAAGGCAGAACTCCGTCTGTGCGTGAAATATGCGAGGCTACGGGGTTAAAATCAACTTCAACGGTTCATCATCACCTAAGCGCACTCGAAGAAAAAGGACTTATTGAGCGTGAGCACGGTTTAAACCGCTGCATACGCATTGCAGGTGAAGAGCGCAGTGTAAATGTTCCTCTTGTGGGCAGTGTTGCGGCAGGTTATCCTATCCTTGCCGTTGAAGAAATCGAAACATACATACCTATTCCCGAAAGTCTTAGCCGTGGCAGAGAACTTTTTGCACTGCATGTAAAAGGCGAAAGTATGATAAAAGCAGGTATTTTTGACGGTGACATTGTAATTGTAAACCGCACACCTGTTGCATCCAACGGCGAAATAGTAGTTGCCCTTATCGGCGACGAGGCAACGGTTAAACGATTTTATAAGGAAAACGGTCATTTCAGATTACAGCCTGAAAATGACGATTTTGAACCGATTATCGCAGATGAAGTCGCTATTCTGGGTAAAGTTATTTCATTAATCAGATATTTTTAATTTGCCCCCAAACAGCAAAATAAAAAATGTTTAAAATTTGGGCATAACTCGAAAAGGTGCAAAACCAAGCACCTTTAATGTAAGAAAACTTTTTAGTTTTATGTACCTTGTTGATATGGTTATTCATTGATATTAAATTATATCACAAAAATGACTGCATTCCTACCTTTCGGTTAGAATGCAGTCGTTTTTTATTTAGGCTGTTTTTTACAGCTCCTTTAAATGCCGTTTAATATCGTTTAATTTGCGTTTTAATTGATTAGTGGTGTAACTTTACATTTTTGTGTAATAAATCTTAAATAAGTGAAATATCAGCGATTATTGAAATAGATATTATCATAAACAGCTTGGGCTTGTCTGCCTAAACTACTATAATTATATCCACTTTCATCCCAACCGTTTTTTGAAATCCAATCAGACAAAACAATTAGCACATCTCTTAAATTTGATGACTTAAAAATTTTTTCGTAATTTGGTATATTACTTTTAATAAATTTAATATCTGTTTCTGTAAAATTAATCACAATTAATCACTCCTTAAATGCAGTAGTTTGTATCAATCTGTTGCCTGTTATACTTATAACAACCGAACAATTATCACTAACAATGTTTTGCCTTTTATCTAAATATGTTATTCTGCTTTTTTAACAGGAACATAATATGGTTCTGTTAATTTTCGGGGATTAGCAATACTATCTTTAAGTTGCTCTATGGTTGTACCTAATCGCATTCCTTCGTGACTTGTTGAGGTTTGACCTAACACTCTGTCAATAAAATGCGTAGAGAAGTCTGTTATTTCATAATTTATGTCATTACTAATTTTCAGACCAACAAGCTCATCTTTAATTTCTTTGGCTTTAATTTCATATAAATCAAAACCTATCAAAGGAGAAATATCACCTTTATTAACAGCTTTAACATATCCCTGAAGAAGTGCATACCGCTTACTATCATTATACTTCACATTATAATAATCTGCAAGAGTTTTAATGCTATTTATGTTATGCTCTTTACTCCAATCAAGATAATGTTTATTTGCAGAGTTAACCGCCTTTTGTGCCGTACTCCTGCCAAAGCCAACATTAATTTTCATAGATTTTGCGCTATGAATGTTATTAATAAACGGAGAGAATTTTTTAGTTCTCTCCGTTTTTAATATAGGTGTTTTACTTACGGCTATGGCGTAATAAAACTATTATATTGAATTTATCATATTCTCCAAATCGCTCCATTGAATAAATTTAAAAGTCACTATAAACCATAAAATTACTGTTAGCAATAATATCATAAGAAAAAATGACCTAATCCAATGATTTTTAGCAGTAGTCCATATATTGTCACCAAATTCTGTTTTTGCCGGATTACTTATAAAATATAAATTAACTTCATCAGCAAATTCATTAAAACCCACAAATCGTCTTCGGTAGGTTTTTCCATTATAATTATACTCGTATGTACCCATTTTTTCGTCTGTTGGATAAACAACTCCAGATTGAGTATAATCATTTAGATAATGTTCTTTTATAAGTTTAGCTTTAACTATATGGCCTTTTTTTATTGCTGTATCTAAAAATTTTTTTTCAAAAAAGGATGATACATAACTTTCTTTAGATAAATAAATATCGGTGTTATTACAATAGCTATTGGAACGGCAAAGCAAAATGCTAAAATTAAATTTGTTATAGTTTCTGTATTCATAATTATCAATCCTTAATTATTAATTAAAAAACTTTGTTCGCAAATTGCAATAGTAAGTTGAAACAATTTTTAACTCATAGGCTTTGTCAAGAAAAGTGTGTAAGTTTTTTAAAAATCATAAAAACGCATATTGTAAAATGAAGATGAAACAATAAAAAAGAATATCCATAGAAACGATTTCGTAGTAGAATTAAGTTACCACAACAAAAATCCGAAAGGAAACCGTCACTATGGATACACTTAAGTTTATTTTCTGTACCGTCGGCGCTGTTTACGGAAAATCTTGTTGCGCCAATCATACAATCCTTTGAAAAATTACCGTATGTGCTCGGGTTACTGCTTTTATTGGTTTCATTATCCCGGGTGAGCACACTGTCAAGCGGAGTGAGAGCTGAAGTTTCGGTAATGTAAATTTTTCTCGGATTCTGTATTCTCATATAAAGGTCAAAGCAAAGGTAATCAACACCGGGAGTTGCCTGCGACCAATCGACATCTTCTGTTGGGCTGTGCCGACTTATTCATAGCATACCTGCTTATTCTCCGCAGAAATATATGCCGATAATTCCCGTTGACTGTATTCTTCTGTTTTGAGAAACAGTTACCTTACAATCAGCTGTTTCTTTGATTTTACCTGCAATCTCGTCGGCAACCTCACTTCCAACACCTGCAAAGCTGATAAATACAGGCTGTCCCTCAACACCGCCGAATGAAGAAACAGTGTCGCCGATAGCTACATCGTATCTTGTAACGCCTGCATAAAGTTTTAAAAGTTTTGCGGAACCGTGGGTGTACATTGTGAGTGTAATACCCTTTGGTGTGGGCGCAATCATAATTGCTCTGATTGCCGCTGTTGCCGATACAAGGTGGTCGGCAAAGTCTGTTCTGCCCTCAGATGCGTATTTTTCGGCAAGCATTGCCATAAGTCCTACCGAACCTGCCGCATAAGCCGCCTCGAATACCTCTTTTTTCTTCTTAAAGAGCTTATTTTCGCCCTTTGCCTCTGCAATTTTTTCTTTTGCTGTTTTTTCAGCCTGACGAACTTCGTCTTTAGCTTTCTTTTTAACATCAGCTATAGTATCGTTCATCTTCTTGGTGGTTTCTTTTTCAAAATCAGCCATTCGCTTTTCGCATTCTTTGGTAATGGTCTTGATTTCTTTGGCGTGGTTATCGTTAAGTTCTTTTACATTCTTAGCGTTTTCCGCATTAATATCGGCAATCTGCTTTTCGTAATTCTTAATCTGCGAGGTGTAATCCGCTTTCATGGAAGTAAGCTGTCCCTCGTAATCGGATTTCAAATTAGCTGTTGCTGTTGCGTTTTCTTTATTAATAGTATCAATTCTGTTTTCATAATCGCTCTTAAGCTGTGCAACCTCGTTGCTGTGGTTAGTATTTAACTCGGCAATCTTATTTGCATTATCTGTGTTGAGCTTTGTAACATATTCGTTGTGAGCGGTCTGTGCGTCGTCAAATTCTTTCTGCTTTGCACTAAGTCGGTTTGCAAAATTTTCTTCAGCAATTCTTGTTTTTTCGGCAAAGTCGGCATTCATCTGCTCTACCTGCTTTGCGTGACTTTCTCTTTCGTTTTCAAGAGCAGCGATTTTGCCCTCCTGTGTCTTTATAATGTTTGCCTGCTCCTCAATCTTTTGCTTTTGCTCTGCGATTTTCTGCTTAAATTCCGTAATCTCCGCAGTAAGTTTTTCAATTTCTTCTTTGCTCACTGCCTCTGTCTGTGCCTCAAGTACCATTTCCTTTACCTTTTCGGGGCGGTCAGCCTCTTCTTTGGCAAGGGCATTTTCTTCTTCGTACTTTTCCTGCAACATTTTTCTAAGTGCGGGGTTAGTGGTAATCGACATCATAAAATGCTGAAATTCCATAGCAAGATATACATCTTCCTTGTTCTCGTCAGTCATCTTACCGTTGTACTCTTCGCCTATGAGTTCAAAGCCCTGCTTTTTGTATGTATCAAGGAAGTTCCACAACTCTACTGCCTTTTTAAAGTTAGGGTTTTCCTTGAGCAGGTTAGTCTGTGTGAGCGGCGGTTTTACCTGCGGTTCTTTTGCAATCTCTTTCATAAGCGGAGTTGCAAGACACTCGTTAAGTCCCTGACGAATTCTGCGGATACGGTCAAAATCTGAAAGCGACTCAATATCCTCTACATCAAGGTCTTCTGCAAGCGATTCGTGGTCTTCGTTTACATAATTAACGCTGAAATCAAGCTTTTGCTGATTAAGCTCAAGGTGACGGTTCATTGTTATTTTATTGTAAGAATCGTTAGGTACATCTTTCATTTTTGAATATTTGTCATCAACAAACATAAGCGCCTTGTGAATAAGGGTCAAAAGCACACGATTTTCGTAAATAGCAAAACCCTCCTCACGCTCAACCGTAAGAATTTTCTTTGCCTTTTTAATGCGAACAACATTTTCTGCCTGTTTGATAAATCTGCGCTGTTCGTCAATTGCTTTTTGAATATACGGCAGGGTTTCTTCAATTGCGATAACCCAATCCATATCAATTACTTTTTCATTAGTTTTGCCGAATATAGAATCTTTGCCCTCGTCCCCGTCTTTGAGAGCCTCTTCTATATAATTGTGAGTAAAATCCGATTTCAGCATATCCTGCATATATTTGTAAGATCTGTAATACTTACTAAAATCCACCATTTTAGACACTCCTTATAATTTTATTTTAGCGTAACAAAAGCCATTATATATAGTTTATCAGCAAAAATGAACAATGTCAATAAATCAGCTAAAGGGCAAACAAAGTTTGCCCTTATTTTGCAAATTATACAAGCTTTTTGAGCATCTTTAAGTAGTCTTTACATTCGTTCATATTCTCTTCACCGAACAGCTCGTCAAGATAAGCAAGCAAGCCGTCAATTTCATCTCTTATATAAGAGAGATTAAGCGCCTCAAACTTTCTGAAAACTTTGCGGGCAAGAACATAATCAAGTCCGTCGATTTCTGTACCGTAGTTTTCCATACCTACTTTCAGCTGTGCGCTTACTGAAATGCTTAAATTGAGGTTATCTACACCGGCAAAAGTATTTACGCTGAATCACGCAACCATTGTGGTAACCATAGAGAGCAAAGTGATGACAGTTATAAAGATTATCAAGCGTTTACGCTTATGACGGGAGATATTTTCGGTCATCATACGCTCAACAGCTTTACCCAAAAAACTCATCACGCACTCCCCCTCTCTTGTAATTTTCCGCATTCACAAAACAGTTTGTTTGTAAACATTACTACATTTTACTATAAGCCACTATATTATTTTAATACTTTTGGCACACCATTTCAACGGAAATATCAATATTAGAATAACTTTTGTATAGTTGCACTAACAAAACAGCAAAAGTTCGGTATTTTGAATAGTTTATATTTTTACGGATTATATCTTTTTATTATTCTATCAGTTTATAAATGACAATAAAAACAAAAAAACTTCCTTGTAAAAAGGAAGTTTTTTTGATAAGATATAAAAAAGAACAAAAATTGAATTTTTCTGAGATTTTAAATAAATATTACAAATCTTTAATCAATGTGAATTTTATATTCACATTATATTTTTGGAATAAAGAAGATTTAATTTTGTTTCTGCACGATTTTGTACTCGTCATAGAGCCTGAAATAATGGCATTGTTCGGTATTGCCTGTCAAAAACTTTTCCATTTCGTCTTCATCAAGACTCAAAGAACAGTAGTCGCCGTACTCGTCATCTTCCACAAAATATGTGCATTGGTCACAACGATCAGCCATTGTTGTCACCGTCCCTTAAAAAGCCGTACTTATCGTAGGTATATTCTTTATAGTTGTCTATCTGCTCAAAAACCTCTTGTTCGGTATTTGCTACGGTAAAGAGTTTAAGACAATCGTCACTCATAAAGCACTCTGATACGGACTTTTTCATCATATTTATGAGTGAATCGTAATATCCGTTTACATTGTACATAACAATCGGCTTTCTGTGCTGACTAAGCTGCTTGAGAGTAAGCACTTCAAAAAATTCTTCAAAAGTGCCGATACCGCCTGCGCAAATTACAAAAGCGTCCGCACGGTCTTCCATTACACCTTTACGCTCACGCATTGTGTCCGTAAAAACAAGTTCTGTGCACTTGTCGTAAAGAACATTGTCTTTCTTGAAAAATTCAGGCGCTACACCTATAAGTTCACCTTTTTCAGAGGTTACGCCCCTTGCGGTCGCACCCATTACACCGTATTTTCCTGCGCCGTAAATTACGGCGTCGCCACGGTTTGCAATCGCTCTGCCCAGGCTTTCGGCGGTATCTATATAAATTTTCTCTATCTGCTCGCTTGAAGCACCGAATACGCAAATTTTCATTTTATTTATCCTTTCATAATATAAAATCTTAAAAACAATTATAAGCAATATAAGGTTTATTTTCTGACCTTATTATACAATATTAAAATATAAAGTCAACATACATCTTGTAAAGGAAGTGTTTTTTTATGGCTGAGTCGTCTGCCAAATTAAAGAAAAAACAAGTTGATCCCTTAAAACGAACGGTATTCAGTCTTGCACTGCCGATATTTTTTCAGTCACTGCTCGGACTTTCGCTCGGCTACATTGACACTATTATGCTGTCAAACTACAATGACATTGCAGTCGGTGCAATAGGCAATGCAAACTCTATTCTCGGATTTTTAAACCTTGCGTTCAACATTATATCGAGTGCAACGGGCGTTATTGTAAGCCAATACCTCGGCGCAAAGCAATTTGAAAAAATGAATAAAATCTACACGGTTGCAATTTCATTTAACCTTGCGCTAAGCGTGGTAATAAGTCTTATTGTATTTTTGTTCAGCGAACCCCTACTTATTATTATGCAGGTACCTGACGAAATGATACCTGACGCCAATATGTATATGAAAATAGTCGGCGGTACAATATTTACACAGGCGGTCTTCAATGCTTTTTCAGCAATATTTATGAGCCACGGCAAAACGGGATTTGGAATGTTTGTATCCCTCGGTATGAATATTGTAAATATCGTGGGTAACTACTGTTTCCTTTACGGCCCGCTTTCTTTTCTTGACCTTGGCACAGAAGGTGTTGCGATTTCTACATGCTTAAGCCGTATTTTTGCGCTTGTAGCCGCAATTATTTACTTCTATAAGGTTATTCAAGGCAGACTCGGTATTAAATACCTCCGCCCGTTCCCTATAAATATTCTTAAAGAATTGTTAAAACTCGGAATCCCGACCGCGGGCGAAAACATAAGCTATAACTTTTCACAGCTTGTGCTGCAGGCACTTATCAACACAATGGGAATGGTCGCAATTAACGCACGAATTTACGCAAATATGATGTGTACTTTTACATATATGTTTGCTTATTCCGCTGCCATTGCAACGCAGATAATTGTAGGACACAGCGTTGGCGCAAACGACTACGACTTTGCATATAAAAGAGTTATGAAAACGCTAAGAATCGGTATGATAGTTTCGATTTCCATTGCCGTTATTAACTGGCTTGTATCGGGATATACTTTCAAAGCATTTTCAGACGATATGGCAGTTGTCGAGCTTGCTTCAAATATGATGTTCATTTCGATTTTCCTTGAAATAGGCAGAACAACAAACATTGTAATCATTAACTCCATGAAAGCCGCAGGCGATGTAAAATTCCCGACAATACTTGCAATCTTCTCAATGTGGGGCATAAGCGTACTGCTTGCGTATGTGCTCGGAATTGTAATGAATATGGGACTTGCAGGCGTATGGATAGGTATGGCGTGCGATGAAATATTCAGAGGAATTATTGTGTTTATCCGTTGGCAGAGAGGCACTTGGAAAGGCAAAAGAATCGTATCTTCCGCCGCATAAATTTTATTTAAAAATGTATATTATAATCAGTCCTGTAAGGCTTTAATGCTTTGCAGGACTTTTTGTATGATTTTTTGGATTTTTATTAAAGGTTGACCAAACTTTCAGAACAAAACCTTATTATTTAACGAAACCCACTCTTCGACAAATCCTGATAACCAAACAAAAAGTATTGACAAACAATTTTGTTTCTTATTATAATAAACAGGCAGAAAATTCTGAATATATCAAAAATAAGGAATATAGGAATAATATGAACGAATTTAAATTTTACGGTGAAGAAAACACGGAAAACGATGATGCCGTTCAGTTACGGGAACAACAGGCAGAAAAAGAAAGAAAATACAAAAAACACTCTGTTTTGGACAACACGGCTTTATTTCTGTTTATCGTGTTAATTGCGGAAAATACGATACTCTTTGCAACAAGAATATTTTTCCAAGAAGAAATGTATGCAAAAGCTATGCCTTTTTTTATGGAACTGTTTATACTTGTTCTGGGCGCAGGCATTTTTTCGGCATACAGATATATTTACCACTCGCTCACAATAACTAATATGAAAGCAATAATCATTACGGAGGCTGTTCTGATAGTTGGCGAATTTATTGTATACAGCTTTTGCGTCCCCTTACTGCTGTGGTTTTTGATTGCTTTAAGCGTCGCTTTCATTATATATGCGGTAAAGTATTTGAATTGCAATATATTTATACGGCTTGCTATGTGCCTTGTGCCTATTACAGTGCTTTTGGTGTGCAATATCATTTGTTTAAGAAGTTTTGAATTTACTCCACGGTATGTTTATATATCAACTTCGGGTTATAGCGACAAAACAAACGATGAAAGTAACTTTTATTATAAAGAACCAATCAACACAGTATATGCTGATGCTATTGACAAATATGTGTACTCCGACGACTTGAAGGACAACGCAATAGACGAAATAATAAACCTTACAGATGCGGTTTCCGGTACATTAATGGGAATACGCAGTACCAAAGATACATATGACAGCTTAAACTATTTAAATGAGATATACAGCAAAGTTATGCCTATGGGTGATGTAATTAATGTTGACAACAGATATAACGACGAATTTTTTAAAAAATATTCGTTATACTTATGTGCGGTAGAGTTAGACAACAAAGACGATACCGTGGTATGTACAAATATGTACTACTCCGAAAGATATACAAGCCCCCACATAACTTACTGCCGCAGTAAAGAAAACAGCGAAGATAACGAAAAAGCCGTATGCATTATTATTTATGAAGTGCCCGTTGATGTTGAAGCAAAAGTTTATACAAAACTCGGAGGCTTTTCGGAGAAAACCGCACAAATCAGATACCGCTGACACAACGGTGTGCATAAATTATTGCAACGATATTGACTTTTACAGCAGATAATAATAAAATTAATATGTTGAGGAAAAACCGCCTCAAAATTAAATTTGGAGTAATTTTGCAATGAAAAAAATTTTTACTAAGTCGATTATAACCACACTTGTATGTTCAATGCTTGTCGTAACTGCGGCCGGTTGTTCAAACGGCTCAAACGCCGAATCGAGTAGCAGTACACCGACAGAAACTCAAGCGACACAGGCACAGACAACCGCACCCGAAGGAGTGAATTTCAGCCTTGATGCTCTGCATGCACCGCTGGAAAATCCGGCAGACCCATTTGCCGGATATTGGAGAATAGCGGAAGGCGCAGGCTCTAAACTTGAAAGTTTTACTTTTTTGTTTAACGGTAAAGGCGGAGCATCGATTATTGTGGGAAATATGGGATATTGCGGCAAATATTCGGTCGGCACTGACGAAAGTACAGGCGAAGAAACCTTTAAATGTCAGCTTATGTTCGGCATTAACGGCGAGTATTCATATACAGTTGCCGAGGATGGCAAAAAAATTACAATTACAAATAACGGTGAAGATTCAGTGCTTGAAAAGGTGGATAATCCGACCTTTGTTCCAAGCGCACCGGAAAATCCGCAGATAGACGAAAAACTTGTAGGCGCATGGGACAGCGGAACAGGACTTTACTATTACTTTGGCGAGGACGGCAGAATGTACTGCAACTCCTACGGCACAACATTTACATATTTCACATACAATACAAAACTCAATAAGGTGACAGCCGTTTATGATATGGACGGCGAGCAGACAGACACATATGATTATACCTTTGACGGCAATGACCTTGTGTTTGACGGAATGAAATATACACAAATAACACCTGAAAAAATGCTCTCTGCAATACAGTCATATTGATAATCGAATATTTAAAGACCGCTATTTTGATGATAGCGGTCTTTTTTGTATGTTTATTAAATTACAGATTTTGAAAAGCATCAAAATTCCTGCCAAACAATTATAAAAGTTTGGTCAACCTTTTAAAGGCTTGACCTAAATTTTTAAATTTATTAGTTTGACTATTCGCTAAACCAAACTCACACCAATCTGAAAGTAATACTCGGGAAATTATCTTCCCCGCCGCAATTGCCGTTATTGTAAGAAATTCTGATTTTTTCGCTTTGAACACTTCCGTCCGTAAACTGCACGCTTACATCAATCTCTGCCCCGTCAACAATTTTTGAAAGTATGCTGTTATTTATATTTTCCATCTTTGTTTCAAGAGCATTTTCCTCATCTGTAACTTGAATTTCTCCGTCATCACTCATACAATTTTTCGCTCTCATACTTAAAAGTTCACTGTCAAGTCGGTAATATTCGTCTACCCAATTGTCAATTTCACTGTCTGTTCTGTCGGTTTCAACCATAAGATTTATCGCTTTATCAAGTTTTATCTCCTGTTCGTTTTCACTCGGGTTTTTTACCGTAAATGTAAATCCGTCACAAAACTCCCCATATAAACCGTCCGAATGTTCTTTAAATTCCGCTTTTGTATATTGTGAATTATCAAGACTGCCGTAATTTGAAAAATCTCCGATTCCGGCTATACCGTTATAATAATTATAACTATTGCCGTCTTCTGCATCTTCCGAATTTTCATTATCGTTTATATATGAATTTATAAGAAAATAAATTCCTTTTTGTTTTGAATTAAATGTCACGCTCTCAATATTTTTTCCGCTGATTTTAAGGTTTGTAAGTTCAAAATCATTAAAATAATCGGTTTTTCCCTGTGCGTTTCGATAAATCGTGTCATCATTATTAAAATCTTTCAATAAATATTGACTTCCGTTGACCGACGAAAATACACCTATTTCAGACTTGTCCTCAATTTCGGCGGCGTTTGCCGTTATTGTAAAAATATTTTTATTTGAGGAAATTCGCTCTGTATTCGGTTTAAAAAATCCCGCATATATTGCAACAAATACAAACACTGCGGCTATTGCTGCCGCTGTTCCTGTTTTCAAATTGAAAACTTTGTGCGATACATTGTTTTGTTTATATTGTTTTTCGGTATCACGCATTACTTTTATCAATTCAGCTTTCTGCTTTTCGCTAAGTTTAATATTTTTCACATTATTTTTATATACTTCCGCATTAAAATCTTTTTTATCAGTCATATGATTGCTCCCTTTCAATAATTTCTCTAAGTTGTTTTCTGCCCCTTGCAAGTCTTGATTTAACCGTTGATTGTGTTACATTCAGTATTTTTGAAATCTCACTGATTTTTAAATCTTCATAATAAAACAAATAAATCGCAACGCTGTACTTTGGCGGCAATTGCATAACGAATTGAAAAATTGCTTTATCAAAAGTATTATCCGACACGCCCTGTTCTCTTGCCTCGGCAAGCGGTACGCAATGGCGAACATATGCCGATGTTTTGCAGCTTTTGGCGCAATTTACGGCAACACGCAAAAGCCATGCTTTCAGATGACTGCGGTCTTTGATTTTATGTTTGTTTTTAATTAATCTTATAAAAACTTCCTGACACACATCAAATGCGTCAGCACTGTTTTTTGTTATGTTCAAAGCCACCCTGTAAATCGTATCGGAATATTCATTTACGACATCTGTAACAAAATCATCGTTGTTTAAATCATTCATTATTTCACCACCTTTGTATATAACACTTTTTTAATTATAAAAAGGTTGCAAGAATATTTTTATTTTAATGGGAATTTATTGAAAGTTGGGAAAATTATGGTTTAACACAGTGTTTAAGGCAAATAATTTAAAAATTCAGGTCAAGCCTTTTCAAAGGTTGACCAAACTTTTATAATTTTTACGAAATACTCTGCTAAACCCTAATTATTAACTTTATTCCAAAATTCAAACAGACCATTTAAACTCCATACAAAAATAATCACCACCCTAACAGGTGATGATTAAAAATTATTATAAAATTTGTTAGTTATATTGCAGCTTTTAATTTTCGGATACAGATTCATCAAGAACGGTTTTATCATATTCTTTTTCCGATATTACAGAACCGTCGCTGTTACAAAACCTTAATACCACAATCGGATTTTCTTCCTTTACATTGCCTACAAGCTGCTCCATCAACGGCTTTACGGTCGATTTCATTTCTTCAAACTTTTCGTCAAATGCTTTCTTTATCTGCGGCAATGCCTCATCGCCTACAGTTTCAAGATATTTGTACTCGTAAACAAATTTGTTATCCTCCGCATAGCAATCGAAATCATACATACACTCATATGATTTTTTCATACTGTCTATGGCCTTTTGGGTTTCTTCTGCGTTTATATAGTCCTCTATGCTCGCAAAACTTTTTTCATCACCGCTGTTCTGTGCGGATATTTGCGTAGTTTCGGTTTTACTGCTTTTTGTTTCAGAATTATTTGTGCAGGCAACAAATATCAATGCTGTAGCAATGCAAATGAATATTGCAAAAAATTGTTTCATAAAAAACTCCCTGTTGTTTTATAATATTTTCATTTTATCATAAAAAGTTATATAAAACAACAATCACCACCCATAAAAGGTGGTGAGCTGACAACTTTTCACTTATACCGATTTCTCATCGCTTGAATTAACATCTGATGTTGTTTCCTCAAGAATTGACTTATCAAATGATTTTTCTGTGATTACAGAACCGTCATTATTTACATACTTTACAGAAATAATCGGATTTTCAATATCTGCATACTCTAAAAGTTCTTCCATAAGATCAGAATAAATGCAATAAAAAATACACATTTTACAAACCCCTAAACAATATTTTGAAAGTATAACTATATCATACAAAATTGTATATTTTTTATTGGTAATAATGATATGTAGATTTTGATACTATTATAATGTACAAACAAATTTTATTATGTTAGCCTAGCAATTATAAAAGTTTGGTCAACATTTTCAAAGGTTGTAGGTATGGGCAAAGCCCACAAATACTTTTTACTAACGCTGTTGTGTTCTAGCCGGCAAATAGCGAGGCAGTTTGCGTCAGATAAAGTATATAATATCGGAAGATATTATGAGCTTTGCTTAACTCGTGTGCTGAACCATAATCTGCTCCAACTTTTAATAAAGCAGCAATATAAGCTAGCAAAAAATTCAAAAATAAAGTACAGCAAAACTTCCACGCACAAAAGGCAAACAAAAAAGCACTACCGAAGTAGTGCTGTAATCTCAAAACTCACCTTAAAGGTGTATATTAAAGGGAGTACCCTGAAAACTGAATAAAGATTAAGCAAAGTGAGAAGCAATATTGTAAATACTTT
>ERZ773162.551-NODE-551-length-42913-cov-9.032059_pt1 | contig 42913 bp, 36 predicted proteins | sample MGYA00511113_ERZ773162 | MGnify/ENA primary metagenome ERZ773162 (study PRJEB29015, sample SAMEA2737807) | human gut metagenome | biome: human gut; feature: human-associated habitat; material: faeces | place: China | collected 2012 ... | reverse complement strand
TTTCAAAGCCCGAAAATCATACCCCTTTATCCTGCTTTAAAATCGACGGCTTGAATTTCGCTCCAAAACCCACTCAAAAGCCATCAATTTTCGTTTCAAAAATCATAAATCTTCAAAATCAAAGCCTTTCATATTCTTTGTCGATAAACCCTAAAGCACGGTGCACTAAATCTTGTTGACCGTGTATAGATTGCTCTTTTGCTCGCCGCCGATAAACCGTTTCGAGATAGTTATGTACCCGCCGCTTTCCAGCGAATGCAAAACTTTTCTGCAAGTAGATGCACACATCGAACAGCTTTTCGCAATCATCGACACCGACCAAAAACTTTGCCCTGCCGAGTCCTTTGCCCGAACGAGAAAAGAATAAACGATGAACTCGTTGGGCGATAACCGTTCATCAAAAATTCTGTTAGGCAAAAGAAAAAATTGACCATTGCAATTTTTACGCATACGAAAACCTCCTTTAAAATTATTCGAGAGAATATTTTGCTGAGTGAAAAGCAAAAAGAAAAACACAATTTAAAAAACTCCCTCTACTATACGGAGAAAAATTCTCATTTTGTTCGGGTGTTTTTCAAAATTCTTTACACCTTGTTTACATTTGATTTCACCATAAAAAAATACTCCTCTATAATACGGAGAAAAAACTCGGTTTTGTTGATGTGTTTTCAGAAAAAAATTATAAATTATTTTCACGCAAAAAGAGGTTCGCCCAAATTGTAGGGCAAACCTCTTTTGTACTTGCAACTCTTATTTTTTTAAGTTAATATGCAACACAATGTAATATAAAAAGATTTCTCGGAATAGACAGTTCTGAGAAATCCTTAATACTATTATTATATTATATTAATGTATCACAGTCAAATAAATTTGAATTTCAGAAGACGACTGTACAATTTTTTGGATTAGGAGTTGCAATATGGACAGCAGTTTTAAAAATGTATCGGCGCTTTGGCTTGAGGACAACAAACTTTTTTGGAAAGAATCGACTTATACAAAGTATCTTTTCATCTCAAAAAATATGGATAAAATAATTTGCGATTGTTCGCTTGAAAAGATTAACAGCAAGATTGTTCAGCAAACAGTTAATCAAATTTTGATTTGTAATGCGATGTCGATTACAACGATTAAAACATATATTTCCGTCATAAACAGCGTGCTCTCTTTTGCTTATGATAATGATTATAAATGCGTTGAGCATATCAAAATCACTTTTCCTAAAAAGCAAAAAAATGAATTGAAAATATTAACTCAAAAAGAGCAAAAACTATTAACGGCTTATCTTACAAAAAATATTGATTTAACCAAACTTGCCATACTTTTTGCATTATACACCGGTATAAGATGCGGTGAACTTTGCGCGTTAAAATGGGGTGATATTGATTTGTTTAACGGCATTGTCAGTATCAACAAAACAATGCAAAGAGTGCAATGTGATGACAAAAATTCTAAAACAAAAATTATCATCACACCGCCTAAAACCACAAATTCAAATCGAATGATACCGATACCGAAATTTCTTGTATCTATCTTAAAATCGTTCAATCCAAAAAACGAAAATGCGTATTTGCTGACAGGTCTTGAAGATAAATTTATAGAACCACGGCAAGCACAAAATATTTTTAACAAATGTCTTTCAGATTGCAAAATTGACAAAATAAACTTCCATGCTCTTCGCCATTCTTTTGCAACTCGATGTATCGAACTTGGTATGGATTATAAAACTTTGAGTGAAATTCTCGGTCACGCTAATGTTTCAACTACGATGAATTTATATGTTCATTCATCGCTCACGCAGAAGAAAAAACAAATGAATAAATTAAATAATCTTGTTAAGATTTAATCACACAGCATTTCTTGGAACTGTCTATTCCGAGAAATGCTGCTTTTATTATTTCGTAAATCGAAAAAATTATTCTTATGAATTTGAGGATTATGTAATGCAGGTGAAATACAATGCCGGATTGATTTCCCAATCATTCTGGTTTGTTGAAATGAAGAAAGTCATCAAATTGATTGATGATGGAAAGTCCGAAGAAGAAATTAAAAAAATGTGTATAGAAGAAAATCTTTTTGGTGCGGCAAAAGAATATCGGGCCAAAAGGATATATGGATACATTTGGAATAGAGCAAAAAGACTGGATAAGACACTGATTGACTTGTTTTGTACTTCTGATTTGGCAACTCAGAAGGTAATCAATTTGATTGCCATTCTCAGGTCAGACCGATTGTTCTTTGAATTTATGTTTGAAGTGTATCGAGAAAAAAATATACTTGGTATTCCGATAATTGAAGATGCAGATGTAAATATTTTTTTCAAGAATAAAGAAATTCAAAGTGAAGATATTGCAGCTTGGACAGATGGTACAAAACGCAAGCTTCGCTCGATATATTTTAACTATTTGACAGATGCGAACCTTTTAACGGTTGTTGATAAGAAGAAAACAATAACGCCGCCAATTCTTGATATTGCTTTAGAACGTTATCTTGAAGTGTGTGGAGAGAGTGCAATGATTAAGGCGATTACAGGGGTGGACTAAATGATGTCGATTGACGAACGATTGGATAAAGCAGAAGAAATGATACAAAAACCCTCATTTAGAGAGAACAAAGGGTTAGGTAATGAAGTCGGATACTATATCTTTGATTACCCGGCTGAAAAAGAATTGTATATCCGTGAGAGGATCGAATACATCAAGAAAAAAAGTGAAAACTCAGATGATGATTTCAAAGTTGTAGTGTTTGACCTTTACGACATTATGATTGATATTCTTATCAAAAAAGGATATTTAGAAAAGTGTTATCAGTTTGAAAAGACAAAAGGATTTGAGAGAGTATCAAAATCTATCAGCAATATGTTGAGGATAACATCATCAGACAGTCTGATAGTTAATCATATCAGGGATAATACGCCGGAGAAAGCAGTTGTGTTTATTACCGGTATAGGAAAATGCTATCCGATATTGCGTTCACATACGGTACTGAATAATTTACATCAGGTCATAGATAATGTTCCGGTAGTGCTGTTTTATCCGGGCAATTATGACGGTCAGGAACTGGTGCTGTTTGGAGAGATAAAGGACGATAACTATTACAGAGCATTCAAGCTTGTGGATTAAGAGGAGAGGAAATTATGATTATCAAGAATATGTTTTCAAAGCCTATTGACAGAGATATTAAGGGCGTAATCAAAGTTGGACAGGATGACGATGCAAATATTAAGCAAGAGCTTGAAGAATATGTTGTGACAAGAGAACTTCAGAAGCATTTTTCTGATTTCTTTGCAAGCTATAAGAGAGGAATTACCGGAAATACAGACAAGATGGGTGTGTGGATTTCCGGCTTCTTTGGAAGTGGTAAATCTCACTTCCTGAAGATTTTGTCCTATCTCCTTGAAAATAAAGAAGTTGGCGGTAAGAAAGCGATTGATTACTTCGTAGATGATAATAAAATTTCTGACCATATGGTGCTTGCAGATATGAAACTGGCAGGTACGATTCCGACGGATGTTGTCCTTTTCAATATTGATTCTAAAAGCGAAGTAAATGGCAAACAGTCAAAGGTTGCCATTGTTTCCGTATTGCAGAATGTGTTCAATGAAATGCAGGGATTTAGTGGTTCTAATCCGTTCCTTGCAGATTTGGAACGCAACTTGATGGAAGAAGGAAAGTACGATTTATTCAAAGAAAAATTTGAAGATAGCTTTGGTTCTACTTGGGAGGAATCACGCAGCGACTTCGATTTCATTCAGGACGATGTGGTAGAAGTTCTTGATGAGATTGGTTTTATGAGTGTAGAAGCCGGTAGAAACTTTTGTGAAAAAGCTACCGGAGAATATACATATAAGGTTGAGGATTTCGCCAGACTTGTTAAAAAATATCTTGATAATAAAGAGAGCAATCATCATATCGTATTCCTGATTGATGAGATTGGACAGTACATAGGCGATGATTCTAAACTTATGTTGAACCTTCAGACTGTAACAGAAGATTTGGGTACTGCCTGCGGCGGTAAAGCTTGGATTATCGTAACAAGTCAGCAGGATATTGATTCGATTACAAAAACAAAAGGAAATGACTTCTCGAAAATTCAGGGACGTTTTGATACCAGACTTTCTCTCTCATCAGCTAATGTTGATGAGGTTATCAAAAAGAGAATCCTTGAAAAGAACGAAGCAGGAAAACAGACACTTACACTGCTTTATGATGATAAGGCGACAGTCATTAAGAACCTGATTTTGTTCAACGATGGTGTTGAAAAGAAATTATATTCCGATAGGGAAAATTTTGCGGACATCTATCCGTTTATTCCATATCAGTTTAATTTACTCGGAAGTGTTCTGACTTCCATTCGTACTCACGGAGCATCCGGTAAGCATCTGGCAGAAGGCGAGCGTTCCATGCTTGCGTTGTTCAAAGAATCTGCCGTAAAGGTTATGAACGATGAACCGGGAACGATTGTGCCATTTAATATGTTCTATGACGCCCTTGAGCAATTCCTTGACCATTCTCATAAGGGTGTTATTTCTCGTGCTTTAGACAATGAATATCTTAACCCGAATCACGACAAAGAGTGCTTTGATGTGAATGTACTGAAAACACTCTTTATGATTAAGTATGTTAAGGAAATCAAAGCTAATATTGAAAATATTACAAGCCTTATGGTATCCAATGTGAACGATGACCGTATGGCTCTTAGTCAGCAGGTCGAGGACGCATTAAAACGCCTTGTTCGTCAAACATTGGTTCAGAAGAACGGCGACATTTATGTATTCCTGACAGATGAGGAGCAGGAAATCAACAGAGCAATTGAATCACAGAACGTAGATTCCGGGGAAGTTATTGCCAAAGTATCCGAGATGATTTTTGACGGTCTTTATGATGAAAAGAAGTACCGCTATCCTGCTTTCAACGGCAGATATGCGTTTGCTTTTAATCAGGTTGTTGATGATAAGCCATATAAGGCAAATCAGAATAATGATATAACATTGAAAATCCTTACTCCGAACAGCGATGAGCGAGCAGATGAAACGACAATGAGAATTCTGTCCGGTCAGTCAAATTGTGTTTTGGTAGTATTACCTGACGACAGAACTTTCCTTGATGAAATCCGTTCTGCTTTGCAGATAGAAAAATTTATCCGCTTTGATGCTACAAATGCAGTTACACAGTTTGAAAGCATTAAAGAAGCTAAGAAAGTGGAAATGCGTGAGAGAAACGGTGCTGCAAAGTTGTTCCTTTCAGAAAGCTTGAAGAATGCAGAAATCTATGTGAATGGCGATAAAATTCAGAGCGGAGCAAAGGAAATTGCTTCCAAGATAAATGATGCACTCGGCAAGTTGGTTTCAACTGTTTATCATAAGTTGTCTTATATTGATGCGGCAATGAGTGAGTCGGATATACGCACACTGTTCAAGAACAATGGACAGCAGCTTACTCTTGCAGGTACAAATACTGCAAAGAATGAATTGGCTTTGCACGATGTTAATGACTATATCGCTTTGAACACACAGCGTCACATGAAAACTTCTATGAAGTCTATTTTGGAACGATTCTTAAAAGCACCGTATGGTTTTGTTGAAGCTGATGTACAGTGGCTTGTTGCTAAGTTGTTCAAAGACGGTGAAATTGCAATGTTCGTTAATAACGAAGCAGTTACACTTCTTTCCAAGAGCGAAGAAGAAATAATTCTATACCTAACACGCAAAGAGTTTAATGAAAAGCTTATGACTGAGAAGCGTGTAAAAGCGAATGAAAAGCAGAAGAAATCTGTCCGTACAGTAATGAAAGAACTATTCAATGTTACTTCGGCAAGTGATGATGACGATGCGATTATGAGGAGTTTTCTTGGTTACGCATCAAATCTGAAGAATGACCTTGAGAAATTGGATATTTACTATGCGACACAGAGCGCATATCCCGGTAAAAATATAATTTTAACAGGTAAAAAACTTATGACAGATACAATGCAGATGAAATATTCTGCTGAGTTTTTCGCATTTGTAGACCAAAAGAAAGATGATTTTCTTGATTTTGCAGAGGATTATGAGCCTGTTAAGAAGTTCTTTGCAGGAGAGCAAAAAACCTTGTTTGACAAGGCACTTAAATTGATGAAAACCTACGATGACAGTAAAACATTTATCGTAAACGGTGATATAGAATCGGTTGTTAAAAATGTTAATGATGTTTTGAAAAAACCGTCACCTTATTTTGAAATATTCAAATTGCCTGAGTTGCTGGATAAATTTATCAGCCTTTACGGCTCGTTGCTGAAGGAAACTCAAAAGCCTATAGATATTGCCATTTCAGATGCAAGACAGCGTGTGTTTGAAGATTTGAAAGATAAAAAATGCCACGATAAATTGGCTGATAAATATATTCGCTTGTTCCAAGAAATCAGTGACAAAGCTAATCATTGTGCCAATATCGCTGATTTGCAAAATATCAAGTTAGAAGCAGATGCACTCAAGGTCCGTTGCCTAAATGAAATTAGCGATGAGGAAGCAAAACTCATTGCTTGCGAACAATCTGCTGAACAATTTGATAATTGCGATTCTGAGACTACGGCACCTGCCGTGAAAGTGAAGAAAAAGAAAACTCTCAGCATTAAATCTATCAATGCTGCTTCCACTTGGCAGATAGAAAATGAAACAGATGTTAAGAAGTATATTGCCGAGCTTGAAAAGGAACTTATGAACACTTTGGAAGAAGATACGATTATCAATATTGAGTTCTGAGGAGAAATACAATGAATAAAACAGCGATAAAAAACTTTGCCGTTTGGGCAAGACAAAAGCTTATATCCGATATTACATATAAGGCAGGAATGCTCGGTATCAGTGAAAACGGTATTGCGGACAAATTGCCTCACTCAACCTCCGACTTGGAATTTTATGATATCGGAACAAAGGATTATGCCGAAGTATCGGGTAAAGAGATTAAACAGCGTAATGCACTGGTTAATGCAATCAGAAAAAAAGAAAAAGATAACGGCGACTATAAATCCGCATTTGGGTATGTGGTTGAGGAAGTTGCATATACTTGGTTTAATCGTTTGATTGCGATTCGTTTTATGGAAGTCAATGATTATTTGCCTTCCGGTGTTCGTGTACTTTCTTCTGAGAATAAGGCAAAAAAAGAGCCCGATTTGGTAACGACACCGTTTGATACCGATTTGGAATTTACATCTTATGAGCAGGACAGAATTATCCAGTTAAAAGATGATAATAAACTGGACGAACTATTCCGTATGCTCTTTATTAAACAGTGCAATAAACTTCATGATGTTTTACCGGAACTGTTTGAAAAAACTGATGATTATTCGGAATTGCTCCTCACCGTTTCGTTTACGGATAGCGATGGCGTTCTTTATCACCTTGTTCACGATATTGAAGAGGATGATTTTAATGTTGAAAAAGAGGGACAGGTTCAAATTATCGGGTGGCTTTATCAATATTATATTTCAGAAAAGCATTCTTCCGTTATTGATATAAAAGGCGGAAAAGCAATAAAAAAAGAAGATGTACCTGCTGCAACTCAACTTTTCACTACTCATTGGGTAGTTCAATATATGGTTGATAACTCACTTGGCAGATATTGGATAGAAAGAAACCCTGAAAGCGACCTTAAAAGCAAGCTGAAATTCTATGTTGAGCCTGAAAATTTTACAACTGTTGACGAAAAAATATCACCTGAAGATTTAACTGTTTTTGACCCGTGTATGGGCTCCGGTCATATTCTTGTTTACGCTTTTGAAGTGCTTATGCAGATTTATCTTGAATGTGGCTATACCGAAAGAGATGCAACTTCGCTCATACTCAAAAATAACCTTTTCGGTCTTGATATTGACGATAGAGCATATCAGCTTGCCTATTTTGCCGTTATGATGAAGGCTCGTTCTTACGACCGAAGAATTTTAACTCGTAACATTAAGCCTAATGTTTATTCAATTAAAGAGTCTAACTTCCTTGCTGACTCTTGGCAAAAAATATCGGATGATGAAAAATTCAGAGAAATATTCCAAACAGTAGTTGATACTTTTATCGACGCTAAGGAATACGGCTCAATATTGAATGTCCCTGATGCTGATTACGATTACGCACTTTCCGTCATAGATGATTTTGAGCAGTCTGTTCCTGTCGATTTTGGGGCTCAAATTCTCCGTGGCAAAACCGATGATATTCGTGTACTTGTTAATCAAGCAAAGCTTATGGCTAAAAAATATACGGCTGTTGTTACCAATCCACCGTATATGAACAAGTTTGACGCAAAATTAAAGAAGTATATAGCAGATAATTTTGCCGAATATAAAGGCGATTTGTTCAGCGTATTTATGTATCACAACTTTTCTTTCTGCACGCCTGACGGTTACTTGGCATTTATGACACCTAATGTTTGGATGTTTATAAAGAGCTACGAGGCTTTGAGAAAATATATTATTCAAAATAAGGGCATTTCAACATTGGTCCAAATGGCGAAAGGCGCATTTTTTAAAGAGGCAACGGTGGATATTTGTTCATTCGTTTTGTCCAATCACCGCCATAATGTAGGCAACTTCATCAGGCTTGAAGGTTTTAAAGGCGATATGGAAGTACAAAAGCAGAAAGTCCTGGAAGCACTTGCGGATAAAAGTTGCGGGTACTACTATGAAGCTGATCAGCGTAATTTTGCAAAAATACCGAAGGAACGACTTGGATATTGGATTAGTGATAAAATGATTGATCAGTTTTCAAAGAAATCTGTTTCTGATTACGCAGACACACGTCGAGGACTTCAAACCGGAAATTCGGAAAGGTTTATCCGAAAGTGGTATGAGGTTTCTACAACAAAGGCAGCTTTACAGATTGATGACAAGACTACGCAACAGACTGCAAAATGGTTTTTGTTTAATAGTGGCGGGGTATTTAGACGTTGGTATGGAAATATCATTGATGTTGTAAATTGGGAAAACAGTGGTCGCGAAATAAAAAGTACTGGTAAAGCAATTATCCCGTCTGAAGAGCGATATTTTGATGAATTGGTGAGCTGGAACAAAATCTCGTCAGGGCAAATGTCGGTTCGCTACCAGCCCAATGGAATTATCCCTGGAGATGCAAGCCCCTTTTTACACTCCTTGGCACAAGATCATGAAATAATTCTATATGTTATGGCTATGCTTAATAGTAAAATTGCAGCCACTATCGTTGAAATTCTAAGTCCAACCTTAAATTTTGAAGTAGGAAACATTGCTGAAATCCCAGTTGCGATCGACACCAAAACGCGAGAAGTAGTTCTTCCTATCGTTGATGTATGCGTTCGGCTTGCACGCAATGAATGGAATGACTATGAGATCTCGTGGGATTTCAAGCGGAATCCGCTGGTGTGAACGGGGGCTAATGATGAAAAGTGTATCAAGTAAATCTGTCCTAATCGGTAATGGAATCAATATCAACTTCGGTGGCAAAGCCTACACAAACGACTATATTATTAAGCGAATTCTCTTTAATGCCCGCGCGAACAAATACGATCCGCTCTTTGATGGTGAAATTAGCGGAGATGAGATTGCACGCATTTTTATTGGATTGTCTACTTGGGCAAATGACATCTCTGATGGGAAATATGATGCGATAATTCCCGATGAGGAAAAGCCCATCCTTAAAGACTTCAAGGCCCGATACAACTGGAAATTGTCACATTATTATGAAGTTGGTCTGGAAGATTGGTTGTTTATTCTCCATGTTTATTTTTTGCAGAATGCCGATATTGCTGATAATTGGTCTTCGGCAAAGCAAGGTTTTGAAAGAATGATGCTTGATGCAATTTACAATGACGGTGATATTCAAGAAATCCACAAAGTCATGGGAAAGCCCTTGAAAAGATGGTTGTTGGAGTTTAGCAATGTCTTTACCCTCAATTATGATAACAATATTGAGGACTTAATAAAGCGCCCTGTATTCCATTTGCACGGAGATTTTCGTACACCTGCAAATAGCGAGAACCCGCAAACGCTGTTGGGGTACATCAGAAAAAACAATAATGAGAATGTTGTTATACCTCAATTTGAACACTGTTTTTGCAATGCTCTTTTCGGCTATGATGGAGAGCGTAAGTATGGGATTGCTTGTGCGTTTGAAAAAGGCACAGAAGGTCTTAAACGCTTAGAGAAGAGCGGTATTTCACCTGAGTGTTTTCCTGCACCATTAGATGAAATGATACGAGTGCATCAAGAACATCCGGAGCTTGTATTTAGTTGCTGTTATCATTTTACCGAATTTAAAGAACTGGCAGGAGAGCTTCACATTATCGGTATGTCGCCCAACAACGATTCACATATTTTCAAATTGATTGATGAAAGCAATATTGAAAAGGTTGTATTCTATTATTTCTCTGAGGGTGAAGTGAAAAAAGGACTTCCTATTCATCAAGAAGTTGAGTATAGGAGCGCACAAGAACTTTGGAGACGACTAAAAGCATTACCAAAACAGTATAACTGCAAGTATGCTATTCCACAGTCAGATGAGGTGAAAAAGTTCTTTGAGGTATTTAATCTGATGTCGGGTGACGAAGTTTCTGCGGCTGACATAATAAAAAGTGCAAACTCGATTCCTCAATTCGAGGCAGCAAGATTATGTAAGATTGTAATGGAAGAGATGAAAACGCAGCAAGAGCATGGCGCACCCAAGGATGAGGAAGAGCAACAGCGCCAGTTCCGTGAAATCAGTAGAATTGCGTTGAGAAATGGCATTCTTCCAGCTGCTCTGTATCTCCATGTAATTATGGGGATGGATGATAGTAAGCGATAAAATGAAATATTTTATTTATTGAAAAGGTAATGGGTTTCAAATTTAAATGGAACTCTTACGAAATAAGTTGGGGTTTCAAGCGTAATTCACTGATGGGGGAAATAATTGATGAATTATAATGATTTTCAAAACAAACTCGACAGCATCCAGTATAATGAGGATAGATTTAAAATGTGGACGGAGGATGGCCGCACTGCAATGGTTTTGTCTCCTTCAAGAGCGAAAGATCCTAAAGGCACGATTAGCATGATGAGATCGGTTTATAAGAGCGTGTTAGAATTGGATTGGAAAATCAAGGTTTCTTTATCTATTGCCGCAGCACATGTCCTAAAAGATGATGAAAATGTGAACTCTTGGTTACCTGTTGCTTATTCACAAAAAGCAGCTTCATATTATATAGAAAATGCGTTATTTAGATTGACCAGTCTTTGGGATATGCTCGCACAAGGATATAGAGCTTTGTATGATGTAAAGAAAAACTCAAATGGGGACAGCATCGACATAAATCGTGTATATTACAAAAAATTTTTCAATCCTAAAGAAACGCCTCATACCGATTTTGAAGATGAAGCAAATAGAATTTTTGACTACATTTCAAATAATTGTAATCATAGGACTTCAAATGAACTTCGTAATCAAATGACACATAAATTTGCACTGAATTTATTTTATGCAAGCAACTACACTGTGAATGCACCATATCCAATGTCTTTTCAAATTACAACAATTTTAGAGGACTACATCAAAGTGGGAAAATATCTTTCCGAATTGTTCGATAATGCAGACAAAATTATTGCGGTGCAAATGAATAATTTATGATAGCGGCTGCTTTTAGTCGTCAAATATAGAAAAGGAAAATTAAACAATGTCAAAACTAATTTCAGATAAATACGAGCAATGGAAAGAGGAATGTGAGCAAAGATTCCTCAAACTTAAAGAAAACGAAGAAGAGTTAAACAGAATATTTATTGACATATACGGTTTGAATGACGAGTTGACGCCTGATGTGGCAGACAAGGACATTACCGTTCACAGAGTATATGACAGCAAAGACGATGTGCCTGAAAGTATGAAAGGCAGTAACTATGTCCGTACTCTACACGACGAAATCGTATCGCTTGTGTCCTACGCAGTGGGTTGTATGGTTGGTCGATATTCTCTCGATGTTGACGGTTTAGCTTATGCCGGCGGCGAGTGGGACGGAAGTAAGTATAAAACCTTTATTCCCGATGCAGATAACTGCATTCCGATTACAGACGAGGAATATTTTGAAGATGATATTGTCGGTCTGTTTTGTGCTTGGCTGAAAAAGGTATATGGAGAAGATACCCTTGAAGAAAATCTTGATTTTATTGCCAATGCTCTTGGCAATAAAGGTAGAACAAGCCGTGAAGTAATCAGGAATTATTTCCTGACTGATTTCATCAAAGACCATATTAAGACTTACCAGAAGCGTCCGATTTATTGGCTTTTTGATAGCGGTAAGCAGAATGGATTTAAGGCTCTTGTTTATATGCACCGTTGGAACGCAGACACCATTGGCAATGTTCGAGTTGAGTACCTGCATCGTATTCAGCGTGTATATGAAAAAGAAATTACTCGTATGCAGGAAATCATCGACAATAGCCACGATAACAAGGAAATTTCCAATGCTACAAAGCGTAAGGAAAAACTTCAGAAACAGATTAAGGAAACCAAAGATTATGATGCTAAAATCGCTCACTTGGCTCTTTCACGTATCGACATTGACCTTGATGATGGCGTAAAAGTCAATTACGAAAAAGTCCAGACCGCCGATGAAAAGAAAATGCAGATTTTAGCGAAGATTTGAGGATAGAAGCGTGAAATATTTTCCGGAAATGACAAATTATGATATGGATACTTGTGCTGGAAAGGCACAATATCTTGCTCATACTGAAATTGAACCAATAAAATTACTCATTGAGCATACTCAATTATCTTTAAATGTTTCTATTAGGTCACTTGGACAATGCATTCAAAAATATGATAGGACAAGTAGATTTAAAGAGTCGTGTGATTGTTCAAATGTTCAAATGATTATGACATCAAGAGTGGCACCACTGGCATATCAGTCAATAATACTCATATTGATGTCGTTAATGGAAGAAGCTTTTAAATGTTGGTGTAGAATGATTGAAATAATCAACGATAGTTGTCCTGATTTTGATACGGAATTTAGAGGTAAAAGGAAAGGCGAACTGGAAAAAACATTTGATTACCTTCAGGAATACACACAAATTAAAGATGTTGAAAGTGACGGAGATTGGGAAAAAATTCGTGCTATAAGAACTGCAAGAAATGCGGTTGTTCATCACGGAGGAAGAGTACCTGAAAAGAGTAAAGAATTGCTTGAAAAATATAATATAGGAATGAGAGAAGAGGATAATTCTGTATACATAGATAAAGATACCATAAACGATATATACAATACAGTGATTTCTTTTGTTGACCGCATTTTTGAAAAAGGTGTTGTTTTAGAAAGGCAAAGTTTTTCAGGTGAAAAGGCGAGAGGACGATAATGGCAGAACTAAACTTAAAACAGATTACAGACAAATTAAATAGTGAGTTTGCAAGTGATGTCCGTAAACTTGTGTTTTGGTATGATGCCAATGCGGAGTTTCAGGAGGATATTGACAGTATAGAACTGGAAAATGCAAAGGTTCTGCATCTTGAGCCGGACAACCAGTTCTATATCAAATACTTCTTAGAACGAGAGGATACGACAACCAATTATCTTGTATACGCTCCGTTTGCAAAACCAAGTATAAGGGACAATCATCTTGCAGATACAATCCGATATTCCAAAGAATTTTTTGCTGACCGTGCTTCCCTGCTCACGCTTGATTTAGGAATTGATGAACGATACAAGCCTGTTATTCAACATTATATTAAATTCTTTGCGAATAAAGACAGAACGCAAAAATTCTATGATTTGGAAATAGAGAATTTCAACAGAAGTACGATAGAAGTTGCTCTGATGAGCGTGCTTTGCAAGGATAAGACTGCTTCTTTTGAAGAAGTATTGCGTTCAATTTTGACGGATGATGGATTGCAGGATAATAAATACCTAACAGAGTTTGAGAAGTATGATTTGCTTTCTGCATTCTGGCAGCAGGTAGATGTGACATTTGGATATAATGACCCGAAGCCGACACTTGAAAAACTCGTTATCACGATGTTTGTTACTTATGCAGCTAAGAGTATTCATACGGATATGCCGCAGGCTTGGAAACCATTTATTTCTTATAAATCCGGTAATATCATTGCATTTATGGATAACCTGATGAACAGTTATCTGTATGGTACACGTTTTGATGAGATTTCAGAGATTATCTATAATACAATCAATGGCAAGAATTATCTTGAGAAGATGGAAGTGGAAACACTTGTAGATTGCAATATCTTTGCAGGTGTTGATGAACTTCTGATTAGTTGGATTATCGGCAGACTTGAGAATGAGGATATAGGAGCAAAGTTGAATGGAAAGACGATTCCGGAGCTTTGTGTAGAACGCAGGAAGCAACATTTTGGCAAGAACTTCCGCAGCGGGTATTTCATTCTTCAAAATGCCTTTGATATGATTGCTGAAGGTAAGTATCAGCCGGTCAGCGGTATCAAAAACTTGGTTAAGGAATATATGGAGTCAACATATAAGATTGACCGTTATTATAGATACTTCTATTTTTACTTTGATAAATTGGAAGATACCACACAGTTTGAAAAAATCAGGGAACTGGTTGAGAATATCTATACGAATGAGTATTTGAACCGGATTACAGTGAACTGGAACAATGAGCTTGCAGACGCCGATGGGGAAACAGGACTTATAAAGCAGAAGGATTTCTTTTCAAAATACATCAACTATTCAAAAGACCGTGTTGTTGTATTTATTTCCGACGCTTTCAGATATGAGGTTGCACATACTCTTCTCGAAAAATTGCAGTCTGACGAAAAATGCACAGCTTCTCTGACTGCAATGCAAGGTGTACTTCCGTCCTACACTCCGCTTGGAATGGCTTCTCTCCTTCCTCATAGAACGATTGAGTATAGTGATTCTTATGAGGTGCTTGTTGACGGAAAAATGTGTGCTTCAACCGAACAGCGAGAAGCAATACTGCAAGAGTATAAAGTTAACAGCAAGTGTGTTCAGTTCGATGTTTTTAAGAATATGAAGCAAGCCGATTTACGAGCAATATTCACAGGGCAGGATGTTGTGTATATTTATCATAATCAGATAGATGCCCGTGGAGATAAAGCGGCTTCTGAGAATGAAGTCTTTACAGCTTGCGAAGAAGCAATTGAAGAAATTTATACTTTGATAAAGAGGATTGCATCGCAGGCAAATACCTATCATTTTATTGTGACGGCAGACCACGGATTTATTTATAAGAGAGATAAAATTGAGTCAACAGATAAGATTGCCGGAGCTGCTTCAAAATCAAACAGCGTTGGACAGCGTTATTCCATTTCTGCCGAAGAAATCAAAGCAGACGGCGTTTGCCATACAACGATTGGTAAGGTACTTGGCAATGACGATGAGCGTATTGTATCGTTTCCTCTTGCCTCGGATATTTTCAAGGTTGCAGGAGCAGGACAGAACTATGTTCATGGTGGCTGCTCTGCGCAGGAAATGCTTGTACCAATGATTGATGTGAAAGTAGATAAAGGCAAGAAAGAAACAAGTACGGCAGAAATCGCCCTTGTAAGCCTTACAACAAAGATAACTAACTTGATTACCACTCTTGACTTTGTTCAGACAGAACCGGTCAGCGATGTGGTTAAGGAAACAAACTACCGAGTTTACTTCATTTCTGATAATAACGAGAAGATTTCTAATGAGAATATTGTTATTGCAGATAAGAAAGATAAAGATACGACGAAGCGTATGTTCAGACTCCGCTTTAACTTTAAGAATAAGAAATACGATAAATCACAGAAATACTACTTGGTTGCATATGACGATAAGAATGATATAGAAGTTCTTCGTCACGAAATAATCATGGATGTAGCATTTGCCGATGATTTCGGTTTCTTTGAATAATTTGGGAGGTAACAATGGACGAATTGCATAATGATTTGGAACTTAGTTCAAATGAGGACATAAACAGAAAACTTCGCACTTATTTTGATGGAAAAATTGTTCGTAAAGATTTAACAAAGTCTATTAAAGAGGGAGCAAATGTCCCTGTTTATGTTCTTGAATTTTTGCTTGGACAGTATTGTAGTTCGGATGATCCGTCAATTATTGAAGATGGTGTGGCAAATGTAAAAAGAATACTGGCAGACAATTATGTACGACCAGACGAAGCACAGAAAATTCTTTCCCTGCTCCGTCAAAGAGGAAGTCATACTGTCATTGATAAGATTACGGTTAATCTTAATATTAGAAAAGATACCTACGAGGCAGAATTTTCTAATCTTGGAATTAAAGCTATTCCAATATCAGAAGAATATCCAAGTAAGTATGACCGTTTACTCTGTGGTGGCATTTGGTGTATTGTTCAACTTGAATATGAATACATAGAGGAAGATAAAAATGCTTCTCCTATCCATATCCGTAAACTGACACCGATTCAGATGCCACACGTTGACATCAATGAATTGAAACAAGGGAGAAAGGCATTTACAAAAGATGAATGGATAAGCGTAATGCTCCGTTCTATCGGTATGGAACCGGACACACTGACCGAAAGAGAAAAGTGGTTGCTTCTTGCACGTATGTTACCGCTCGTAGAAAATAATTTTAATTTGTGTGAGCTCGGTCCGAGAAGTACAGGTAAGTCTCATTTATATAAAGAAATTTCACCAAATAGCATTCTTGTATCCGGTGGTCAGACTACGGTTGCCAATCTGTTTTACAATATGGGAAGAAAGACAGTCGGACTTGTCGGTCTTTGGGATTGTGTAGCTTTTGATGAAGTTGCAGGTATCAATTTCAAGGATAAAGACGGTATCCAGATAATGAAAGACTATATGGCATCTGGCTCTTTTGCTCGTGGAAAAGAAGAAAAATCAGCTTCTGCCTCAATGGTATTTGTCGGAAATATAAATCAAAGTGTTGATGTGTTATTGAAAACATCAAGTTTGTTTGCACCTTTTCCATCAGTAATGGGAAACGATACAGCGTTTCTTGATCGTATGCACTGTTATATTCCGGGATGGGAAATTCCTAAGTTTAGGCCTAAACATTTTACAGATGATTATGGCTTTATTAGCGATTATCTTGCGGAGTTTATCAGAGAACTTCGTAAAGAACAGTATGGCGATGCCTTGGATAAATATTTCCGTCTTGGAAAGAATTTAAATCAGCGTGATACGATTGCAGTTAGAAAGATGGTCGGTGGATTTATCAAACTGCTTTATCCTGACGGGGAATATACAAAAGAAGAACTGGAAGAAATCTTAAGGATTTCTCTTGAGATGCGTCGCAGAGTAAAAGAACAGTTAAAGAAACTTGGTGGTATGGAGTTCTATGATGTTAATTTCTCATACATTGACAATGAAACATTTGAAGAATTCTATGTGTCTGTACCGGAGCAAGGTGGCGGTAAACTGATTCCTGAAGGTATGTGTAATCCGGGTCAAGTATATACTGTTGCACAAGGAAAATCAGGTATGCTCGGAGTATTTAGACTGGAATCACAGATGATGGCTGGAAATGGTAAATTTGAGCGTTCCGGTCTCGGCTCAGACAGTAAATGCAAAGAAGCTACAAATACGGCATTTAATTTCTTAAAAGCAAATGCTAATCGTATCAGTGGCTCTATTAGTACGACGACAAAGGATTATATCATCAATTACCAAGATTTGCAGGGCATTGGTATGACAGATAAATTGGCATTGCCAACACTGATTGCTTTATCTTCGGTGGCATTAGGTAAACCTGTTGCAAGCAGTCTTGCAGTTCTTGGTGAAATTAGCATTGCAGGAACACTCATTAAGGCTGATGAACTTGCTAACAGTTTGCAGGTTTGTTTGGATAGCGGGGCAAAAAAAGTACTTCTTCCTATTACGTCTGCTGCGGATCTTTCAACGGTTCCGGCGGAATTGATTGGTTGTTTTAATATGATTTTTTATTCAAGTGCTGAAGATGCGGTTTACAAAGCTCTCGGCGTTGACTGATTATCAGTGTTAATAACTAAAAAAGCGTTGAAGATTTTATTTTCTTCAACGCTTTTTTCATGTGTATGTAGACCTTTTTTGTTAATTTTATGTTTTTAATGTGTTTGACCGACCGCTATACAAATTTTTCGAGTCTCGAAAATGGCTTAAATAGGGCGTTTTGAAAATTTACTTATTATTCAAACTGTCTATCAAATGCAGGCGGTAAATGCGCCAAATTTTACTTATTTTATAGTTTTAAATATTGACTTTTTATTTGTCTTTTGATAGAATATCCTCGGTTAGTCTGTGCTAACCGTAAATTTTATCATTGGGTTAGCTTTCACTAACTAAATACGGAGGACAAATATGTTTAAAAAATTATCGATTTCATTGACAGCATTAGTTTTTGTACTTGCACTTACCTGCACTTCGTTTAGTGCGTTCGCGATGGGTCCGAGCAAGGACGGTGTTTACGAAGTGCCGATTGAAATGTGGCACGCAGAAAAAGAAAGAACATCTATGGGTGACAGCTATATTGTTCACACCGCACTTCTTACAGTAGACGGTGATGAAAAAACGCTTACAATAGCTCCTGCCGAAACTTCAAGTGATATGCAATTTTGGTATTACAAGGACGGCTCTGTTGAGGGCGACACAGTAGAAGTTGAGCAAAAGAATAATGTTGAAATTGACGGCACTGAATATGAGACGGCTTTTGAATTTCCGATTAAGAGCGACAATGAATTTGTCGGCGTAAAATTTGCCGCTTCGGCTATGCCTTTATCACCTTCTGCAAGAATTAAAATAGATTATGACAGTGCAAAAAAAATCAGAGATGTAAAAAAGGAAACAACCACAAAAAAAGCCACTACCACCACAACGACAACAACTACAACTACAACAGCACCAACCGCTACCGAGCCTAAAGAGGAAACGGTTAAAAATAAAAAAGTACCGATCGCCATTGCCTGCGGCGCAGTGGGTGCGGTTGCATTTGTGCTTGTAATGACTGCTGTTATCAAGAAAAATAAACATGACTGATTAGGGTGAAGTATGAAAAAAATATTTAAGAAATTTCAAGTTAAGGATTTTGTGTTTTTGGCTGTCTTATCCGCAGCGATGACATTGTGCGGCGGAATAACGATGCCACTTGTTATGCACACCACCGTTTTCGGACTGCGTAACATGGCAGCCGCACCGATTTATTCGATTTTCGTTGCTATCGGACTTATGAAAGTAAGAAAGCCGGGTGCTCTCACAATTATCGGACTTTTTTCGGGCGCACCGCTGATTTTCTTTTCCACGGTTATGTTTTTTAACAATTTTGTTTCCGCAATCATAGCGGAATTGATTATGCTTTTGATTTTCAGAGGCTATCAAAAGAAAGTTTCCGTTTTCGTTACAACGGGAATATATATGCCGTTTTCACTGCCGATTTCGGTTCTGTTCAGTCTTTGGCTCAACGGGCAAAGTTACGATCAGCTTACAGCAAATCCGAAAATTTCTGTTTTAACATCAATCGGCACAATTGCATTGGCATTTTTGGGTGCGGCAATCGGAATGAAAATCGCCGCAGAACTTCAAAAGGCAGGCAAATTAAAACCGTACGGAGAAGATGATAATGCTTGAAACATTTGAGGTTAAAAAGCCTTTTTATCCGCTGATTTCATTTTCAGTTTCCGTAATAGTGCTGATATTCGGAATGCTTTTTTCCAAAAATCTTTTGGCTTTTGCTTTTGCCACGGCAATTTTTGTGCTTTACTCGGCATTCGGTCTTTTTAAAAGCACATGGAAAATGACCGTTGCAATGGCGATTTGCGGACTTATTATAGGCGGTCTGTCATTTTTGACAAACAGAAGTTTGGACGCATTTTGGCAAACACTTTTAAGAATGATTCTCTTGGGATTGTGTGCCGTGCCGATGGTAAGCACATCACCCTGCGATCTAACACGCTGTCTTGCAAAGCTGAAATGCCCGAGAGTTATAACGCTCGGCATGCTTGTAACACTTAAATTTATTCCGGTTTTAGTGGGTGAAATAAAGCAGATCTGGGAGGCGATGAAGGTCAGAGGTGCAAATATGAATTGGTACCGACCGAGTTGCATTTATCGTGCGTTTATTATTCCACTCGTTATGCGAATCATCGGAATATCGGATACTCTTTCCCTTTCGCTTGAAACAAGGGCATTTACACTTGATGACAGTACAAGCTCGGTATATAAAGTAATAAAAATAAAAGCAAGGGATTTCGTATTTCTTGCCTGTGTTATCGTGCTTTGTGCAGGCGGAGGTGTTATGATATGGGCATAGCGATAAGACTGAAAGAAGTTTCTTTTAAATATGACGGTGCTAAAGAAAATGTGCTTGAAAATATAAATCTCACCGTGAAATACGGCGAAACCGTGCTTTTGTCGGGCGTTTCCGGCGAGGGGAAAAGCACCCTGCTTTCGATAATAAACGGTGTTATTCCGTTCGTTAATTCGGGCGAATTTTCGGGCAGTGTGGAAATAGACGGCAAGGATGTTACAAAACTAAAAATCAGCGAGCGTTCAAAGCTAATCGGCACTGTGCTTCAAAATGCGGACGAACAAATTATTTATGATTTAGTAAACGAAGAAATCGCTTTCGGCTGCGAAAATCTGAATATTGCGTCCGAAGAAATTGACAGACGCATTGAACGATTCACAACGCTTATGCAAATAGAAAAAAACGCAAAAACAAAAACACTTTCCGGTGGTCAAAAGCAACGCCTGATAACCGCTTCTACCCTTGCGATGGAGCAAAAAATCATTATTCTTGACGAACCGCTTGCAAATTTGGACACTCACACAGCACATATTTTGCTGAAAGCACTTCGTAATTTGGCAAACAGCGGATACGCCGTTTTAATAGTTGAGCACAGGCTTGATGTTGTGAAAAACTACATAGATAAAGTTATGCGAATCGAAAACAAACAGCTTTTTACAAGCACGGATATAAACGACTTGAACAGCGGAATAAAAACAATTCCTCATGCCGACGGCTCTTTGCCCGGTGAAGTGCTTATAAAAGGCGAAAAACTTTTCTTTGCCGCAGGCGACAGAAATATTATAGATGGGCTTGATATTGAAATTCGGGCAGGCGAACGAATAGTTTTGCTCGGTGAAAACGGATGCGGAAAAACCACCCTTATGCGCATGCTTGCAAGGCTGAATAAGCCGAATGACGGTGCGCTGAGTCAAACAATAACAAAAAGCAAAAAAGCAAACAGCAAATGGTTTTCAAAGGTGGGATATGTTTACCAAAATCCAACCTATCAGCTTTTTATGCCAACGCTTTTAAGCGAGATTTCCTTTAAGGCAAAAAGCGAGGAAATAGCAAGGGAAATGATAAACGCCTTTGGACTTTCGGGACTTGAGCAGAGGCATCCGCAATCACTTTCCGAAGGGCAAAAACGGCGTGCCTCCATTGCTGCCGTCTGTGCAAGCGAGCCGACCGTACTGTTTCTTGACGAGCCGACGGTGGGTCAGGATTACAAAAATCTTTGTAAAACGGTTGAAACCGTAAATAAAATAAACAAGAACCTCGGCACGGCAATTGTTACCGTAACACACGATAAACGATGTGCCGGTGCTCTTGCAGACAGAGTGCTGATTATGGAAAACGGTAAAATATCACGGCAAGGCGATTACCACCTTGCAAATGAATTTTTGGATAAATAACTTAATTTAGGGAGAAAAGAAATGATTAAAACAAGACTTATAGAGCAAGTGCCTTCTTCAAAGAAGTACATTGCCCTAACAGTTCTTGCGCAGTGGTTGAAAACGGTTGCAAACATCGTTATGATTTTCATTCTTTCAAATCTACTTGCGCAAATTCTCGACGGTAAAGCGTTTGATTTTAAAAGACTTTTGCCTTATTTGGGCGCAATTGCGGCGGTTATGCTTGTGCGCTATCTTTGCGGATACGCAAGTTCACAGACTTCGTTTTTCGCTTCAAGCGAAGTGAAAAAAGTGCTTAGACAAAAAATGTATAAAAAGCTTGCACGAATGGGCGCATCTTACAGCGAAAAGGTATCAACATCAGAGGTGCTACAGGTTTTTGTTGAGGGTGTAGACCAGCTTGAACTTTATTTCGGCAAATATCTGCCGCAGTTTTTCTTTGCTATGCTTGCACCGATAACGCTTTTTGCCGTGCTTGTGTTCGTAAGCTGGAAAGCGTCGGTGGTGCTTCTTATTTGTGTACCCCTTATTCCGCTTTCTATTGTTGCAGTTCAAAAAATCGCAAAAAGACTTCTCAGCAAATATTGGGGAGTATACACAAACCTCGGCGATACTTTCCTTGAAAATATCCAAGGCTTAACAACACTTAAAGTTTATCAGGCGGATGAACGCAAGAATGTTGAAATGAATGAAAAAGCCGAAGAATTCAGAAGAATTACTATGAAAGTTCTTACAATGCAACTCAATTCCGTAAGCGTTATGGATATTGTTGCATATGCAGGAAGTGCAGTAGGTGTAGTAATTGCAATCATTCAGGTAAAAAACGGCACAATCACTTTACCTCAGGCATTTTTAATCATTATGCTTGCGGCTGATTTCTTTTTACCGCTCAGGCTTCTCGGTTCATTTTTCCATGTGGCTATGAACGGTATGGCGGCAAGCGACAAACTCTTTAAGTTGCTTGATACAAAAGAGGACGAACACGGAGCGGAGATTCCTGAAAATCTTGACGGGGATATCGAAATTAAAGACCTTTCCTTTTCTTATGACGACGAAAAAACCGTACTTAACGATATTTCGGCAACCTTTAAAAAGCACGAGCTTATAAGCATAGTAGGCGAATCGGGTTGCGGCAAAAGCACACTTGCCTCCCTGCTTTGCGGCACAACAAAGGGATACAGCGGAAGTATAACAATCGGCGGTGTTGAAATAAAAGATATTGATGAAAAAACACTTATGAACAACATCACTGCCGTAAACTTTAATTCCTACATTTTTGCAGGAACGGTTAGGGAAAATATGCTCATAGCCGACAAAAGTGCAAGTGACGAAAAGATGATTGAAGCATTGAAAATGGTAAACCTTTGGTCATTTTTAAGTGAGCAAGACGGACTTGATACTAAACTTAATCAACAAGGCAGCAATTTTTCGGGCGGACAAAGGCAAAGGCTTGCCATTGCAAGAGCCTTGCTTCACAACACACCGATATATGTTTTTGACGAAGTAACTTCAAACATAGACGCCGAAAGCGAAAACGACATTATGGCCGTTATTCACAATATGGCTAAAATCAAAACCGTTATTCTTATCTCCCACAGGCTTGAAAATGTGGTAGGCAGTGACAAAATTCTTCTGCTTGATAAAGGCAAAATTGAGGAAAGCGGTACTCATTCTGAACTTATGTCTTTTAATAAAAAATACAAGCTGATGTATTCCACTCAAGCAGAACTCGAAAAATATGCAAAGGAGGAAGCGTAATGAAAAGAAAACAATCAGGTTTCAAAATTATGATGCGGTTGATAAAACTTGTTAAGCCGCTTGCTTTTTTCATGGTACTTGCAGTTATACTCGGCGTTACGGGCTTTTTGTGTGCTATTCAAATCACGGTTGTCGGTAGCATGACGCTTCTTACAGCCGCAGGTATAAACGGTGGACTTGCAATAAAAACGGGATGTATTTGCATTATTATTTTTGCGGTTTTGCGTGGTTTTCTTCACTACGGCGAGCAAGCGTGCAACCACTATATTGCATTCAAATTACTTGCACTTATTCGTGATAAAGTATTCAAATCACTTCGTAGGCTAACACCGGCTAAACTTGAAGGTAAAGATAAAGGCAATCTGATATCGCTCATAACAAGTGATATTGAACTTTTAGAAGTTTTTTACGCTCACACGATTTCTCCGATTTGTATTGCGTTTTTAACAAGCCTTGTTATGCTGATATTTATAGGCAGATACAGTATTTGGCTTATGCTTGTTGCACTTGCGGCTTACATTACAGTCGGCATTATTATTCCGCTTGTTTCTTCAAAATTTAACAAAAATATCGGTATGACCTACCGTGAAAATTCAGGTTCACTTTCCGGATATGTGCTTGACAGTATGCGTGGACTTTTGGAATCAATCAGATACAATTCAACCGATACCCGCCTTAATGAAATGAACGAAAAAACCGATGAGCTTAATTCACTTCAAAAGAAGTTAAAGAAAATTGAGGGGCATAATATTTCAATTACAGATATTTCGATTATATTCTTTTCAATCACAATGCTTTTAGTTGCAATTTGCCTTTACCAAAATGGCACAATCGGATTTGACGGACTTATTGTTTCAACCGTTGCAATGATGAGTTCATTTGGTCCGGTTGCCGCACTTTCAAACCTTGCAGGCAATTTGACTCACACCCTTGCAAGCGGCGAAAGAGTGCTGTCAATTCTTGATGAAAGCCCTGTTGTTGAAGAAAACATCAGCGGCAAAGAAGTTGAATTTGACGGTATGGAATGTAAAAATGTAGGCTTTGCATATGACAAAGAGCAAATTCTTAAAAATTTCAATATGGAAATTCCAAAAAACAAAATCATTGCTATAAACGGACCGAGCGGTTCGGGCAAATCGACTGCGCTTAAACTTATGATGCGTTTTTGGGATGTAAACAGCGGTGAAATTGATATGTCGGGTGAAAACATTAAAAATATTAAAACATCATCACTTCGTAACAATCAGAGCCTTGTAAGCCAAGAAACTCAATTGTTTAACGATACGATTGAAAATAATATTAAAATTGCAGATTACAACGCAACAAGAGAAGAAGTTGAAATTGCCGCAAAAAAAGCCTCGATTCACGATTTTATAACGACTTTGCCTAAGGGATACGATACAAATGTAGGCGAACTCGGTGATTTGCTTTCGGACGGTGAAAAACAGCGTATAGGTCTTGCAAGAGCGTTCCTTTGCAACTCTCCTATGATTATGCTTGATGAACCCACAAGCAATTTGGATAGCTTAAATGAGGGCAATATCTTAAAATCCATAAACGAAGCAAAGCACGGCAAAAGCATTGTTTTGGTTTCTCACAGAAAGTCAACGGCAAAAATCGCTGACAAAGCTTACACCGTTTACAGAGGCAGATTATCATGAAAAAAGACAGAATCACACGAGAAAAAGAAATGTTACCCGAAATGGTAAAAATTTATTGCCACGGTGTGCATAAATCAAAAAAAGGAACTCTTTGCAAGGAATGCCAAGAACTTACTGATTATGCGCTTTTCAGGCTTGACCATTGCCGCTGGGGTAACGACAAAAATTTTTGTTCGCAATGTCCCTGCCATTGCTACAAACCCGATATGCGTTCAAAAATAAAAGAGGTTATGCGCTATTCCGGGCCGAGAATTATGCTTTATCATCCGCTTGTGGGTACCATTCACGGCATTGAAACGATAAAAGGCGTTATCAAAGCAAAAAAGAAAAGCAAATAACACCAAAAAATATTGACTCTCATACAAACAAAGTCTTTGCCGAAAGGTAAAGACTTTGTTCTTTCACGGTGAAAAGAAAAACAGCACCAATGCTCTTATTAAGCAGCAGTGCCGTTTTACAAGATTTGTATTTATTTCAGTACAAAACGATATTTGAATTTTGTTTTGCAAGGTTTTGCATTTTTTCCGTGTAGCCGTTAATGCAAAAGAATACAAAATATTCATTTCTGTTTTGCTTATTCCAATTTACTTTTTTAATTATACCACAAAGTATAATTATTTCAATTATAAAAGCGTTGAAGATTTTGCTTTCTTCAACGCTTTTTTACTAAAATCAATCTTTCAAATTGTTATAAATTTCTGCCAAATTATTTTTCACGGTTTTATAATCAACATTCTCAAACAACAATTTTGAGGTGACTTCATTATAATCTTTTTTGAAGTAATCTTCATTTATGATTTTGCCGATTATATTTTTAATACTTTGGTCATCTTTAGCCGACGGGCAGGCGGAATCTGTTGAACGAATTTCTCTAACCTCATCAAACAACGCATAAAATTCATCATTAAATGTGATTTGAGACATGAGCTTGTATAGGTCATACAAATGCCTTGATGTGCGTTCTTTATTGCCGTTCAAATAATAATCACCAATGGCAAAAATTTTATCTATGAATGTTCTTGTGAGTGTTTGCACTTTTAATTCAAACGGCTCTAAGTCATATTCTTTGGTGATGTCATCTAAATTTTGCTGTTTCAAAAAACGATAAATATAAGTGTCAGCTTTCCTTATTTCATAAGGAAATGGCTTCATAAACACGGCAGTTTCAACATATAAATACGGCTTGATTGTTATGAAAGTATTGTCGATAATCGGATAGGTGATTTGGTATTTGTTGAAATAAGTTCTTGTCATTATTTCTTCTTCGTTATCAAGCTGTAAACCTAAATCATCAATTGATTTTTTTATTGCAATTTTCAGCTTTTTACGCATACCCTCGGTAGCTTTGTCGGCATTGATACCGATGTCAATATCTTCAGAAAATCTGCTGATTATCTTATAGCATTTTGACAGCGAAGTTCCGCCTTTGAAAATAATATCTGGATAGTTTTTATTGATTTCTTTGAGCAGTAAAGAAACATAATAGTCTTTTTCAACGATTGCCATTTCAATACCTAAAGCATTTGATGTTGCAATTAAAATGTCGTTGAATGTTTCTTTATCATTGTGCAAGTTTTTCAATTAACGGGCCTCCTAATATTTTTCTGGATACGGAATCGGGAAATACGGAACAGTATTTGCTAATGGATGAGAGTGAAATATTGTTTTCTTTAATGTAATTTTCAAGATTTTTTATTTCTATACTGTCCAATTTATCAAGGTCAATTAACCTAACGAGTTCACAAAATTGCAGCGTTTTGAAGTTCGATTTAGTGATTTTTGTCGGCGGCTTGCAGAGATATACGCTTTGGTTGCCGATTTCAACTTTTCTTCCACGGGTTGATTCGTTATTTGAAATGACAGTAATAACATTCGGTACCTGTGTTGTAAGTCCAAATGAATTTAACAGGGAGGTGCCGCCGAGATAGCCGTATATATCTTGCGAATTTTGAATATATTTTTTTGTTATAACCTTTCTCGGATTTAATACGGAATCACCGAGAACAGTCTTTCTCGGAATGTAGTAAACACCTGTTGAGAATCGTTTTAACTGTTTGCCGTCAACTAAAGTTTTGATTGCTTTATCAATCCAGGGGCGTGAACGCTGCGGATACATTTTTTCTATATCCTCGATAAGTATCGGCTCATCGGTATTAAATTTTGCGGATAATTCATTAAAAATATTCATACTGTCGCCTCCTTTATATTGATTATATTATATTATACACTTAATGTCAATATTTCATACTTTGATTTTTTTGGCTGTAAAGGTGAAAAAAGCGTTGAAGATTTTGCTTTCTTCAACGCTTTTTCTAATGGGTATGTAGACCTTTTTTCGTTAATTTTATGTTTTTAATGTGTTTGACCGCCCACTATACATATTTTTCAAGTTTCGAAAATGGCTTAAATAGGGCGTTTTGAAAAATTTTAATGCAAAAAAACACCAACCTCTGAAGCAGCTTCCATCTTAAATCTGTTAAGAGCCTCTTTAGCTTCAGGAACTGTATTCTTTGCCATTGTAAAAACACCTCTCTTATCAAAAATTCGCAAAGCGTGTTGATATTTTGAATAAAATTTTCTTCAAAATATTTATCACATAATATCAAATCGCTCTTGCAAGTATAGTTTATGAAAAGTATTCGCTTTTACAATTGAAAAATTTTTACAATTCAGATATGTTCAAATTAAAAACATTTTTTTGCAAATTTCTTTACCGCAGGCAGTTTTAAATATTTTGTCATAAGCGTTTTGCACAGCCGATTTCGGAAGGCTTTCCTCAAACATATTAACAAGAAAGTCTGCTTCAACAAGTATTTGCCAATCTATGCTGTTTATATTGTCGTATGTGTGGTGATGGGCTATTAAGTATTGCACTCTCTGTGATGTTTCAATATTAAATCCTAATTTAGCAAGAAGATTTTCAGCCAATTTCGGACCTTCTTTTTCCTGCAATTTGCCGCTGCAATTGCCGTATTTTTTTTCGCAGGTGTGGATTCCTATGTCGTGAGTGAGGGCAGCGGCTTCGATTATAAATAAAGTTTTATCATCAACCTTTTCATTTTCTGCTATCAGCTTTGTGTAGCTGTGAACTTTGCAAAAATGCTGAATCCTTTTTGAATCTCCGCTGTATAAATCTATCATTGCCAAGTGTAGTTTGTTAATCATTTTTGTGCCTCTGTTTTGTTATCCTATTGCGATTTTTAACTTATGAATAATTTAAAGTTTGCTTTTATTATTTATGATTATTTTCTATATCGTACTATATCATAGGCAAATAGTCAACGAAAATGCAATTGTTCTTTATGCAGTGTGCCACTTTTGATTTTATTTTTGCATAAGTGCTTTGACTTTATGAATGAACGGTTAATTTTGCTCGGTATGAATTGTTTTTTTCACTGAAAAAGGTATAATGATTAACAACAAGGTTTGCCTGAATATGAATGGAAAATATTACGGCGGGGAAATGATGATGTTGCCGCTTATAACGAACGTGAAAAAATACAATGTAAAGGAAGTCTTGAAAATTGAAAAATAATAAATATTCAATAATAGTGAGCAGCCTGACAGGCAATACAAAAATGCTTGCCGATGCGATTTATGACGTATTACCAAAAGAAAATTGCGACTTTTATGGAAATGTAAAAACACAGATACCTCAATCCGAAATGCTTTATATCGGCTTTTGGACGGACAAGGGAACTGCCGACAGTGATACGTTGAAACTTTTGCAAAGTCTGAAAAACAGAAAAGTATTTTTGTTTGGTACAGCAGGATTTGGCGGAAGCGATGAGTATTTCAAAAAAATTTTAAGTCGGGTTAAGCAGTCTTTAGATTTAAGCAATGTTGTTGTTGGGGAATATATGTGCCAAGGCAAAATGCCTCAATCCGTACGAGAACGCTATGTTAAGATGAAAGAGCTAACCAATGCGCCTGCTAATCTTGATATGTTGATTGATAATTTTGACAGCGCATTATCTCACCCTGACGAAAAGGATATAATTAAACTTAAAAATGCTGTTATTTCGCTTTAAACAAGCCGGAGAGGGGAGAACGGTATATGAAATTTGTGCTTGAATTGTCTTGGCTTTGGAAATCAATTGCAATAATTATTTTGGCTATAGCATTCTGTGAAATTTGCGCTTTATTGATTTGTAAGCTGATGAAACGAAAATTTAGTAAAAAAACAGCAATTATTATTGCTGTCGTTGCCACCGTCGCAACCGGTTTGGCAATTGTTTTGCTTTCACAAACGCCGAGTTTGTTAAATTCAAATATGTTGTGTATATAAAAAGCTGTCTCGCAGTTTAAGCGAGACAGCTTTAGTTTTAGCCACTTGATTAAAATAATAATGTTTTGTTTTATTCATCCATAGGAAATATTATTGATTTAAGGATAAATAATCCGTTTTCTTGCGCTTTTCTGTAATGATTATTAAAACTGCAAAGGCGATAACACCGGCTGTGCTGATATATGCCCCTTCTTTTAAGTAAGGAGTATGATATTGAAACTCTATTGTGTGTTTTCCTTTGTCTAAAGCAAGTGCGCTAAATGCCGTATCAGCTTGCAAAAGCTCAGCTTTTTTGCCGTCGACCGTAGCGCTCCAACCCTTGCTGTAAGGAATGGAAATGCAAAGCATTTTTGCTTTTTGCAAATCAATTGTGCCGGTTATTTTGTTTTCACCCATTTTGACGTTTTGCATCGTGTCTGCTTTTAAGTCTGCAATCTGTTGTGATGCTTGGTCTATAGGCTGCTCAAGAACCTCAATGTCGGATAAGTCGTAAATTCCCGGTTGATCAAAGGTTATTTTAATACTGTTTTTCGCATTTTCGGTATAGCCAAGCCCAACAAGATATGTTTTAGCACCAGTGTAACGCACGTAAGAAGATGAATAGCAGGTGACAAAATCGGTGTTGTATTTCTTGCCGTCATCGGTTTGATAGGAAAAACGCATTTTCATTTTAGACGGCAAAGTATGTTTTGATGTGCTTTTACCTATTTGCTTTTTGTCTGAATTACTCTTGCCATAATCAATATTGCTGTAGTTATTCAATGTATAACGCAAATATGTTTCCTGATTTTTTTCACCTGAAAATTGAATTTTCACCTTGCCTTTATTGTTGTAGACGTATATTTTTTCTCCGTCTACAGATACGTTTTTACCGCCGATAACGGTACAAGGAACACTTTTGTATGTAAATGTCGGTGTGACCGTGTTCATACCGCTTGGAACATTGTCAAGCACAACGCCTTGAATTAACGCTTGCTGCTTTTCTAATGATGAAAGCTTGTCATAATCGGATTTTTTGATGACGTTATTTGTTGTGTAACCGAACGGTAATGCGTTCTTATTTTGATAAACTTTTCCTTTTAACTTTTCAAAACCGTAGGGAATCGAAGTTTTCTTATTTTTAACATAATATTTAACATTTGTTACGGCGTTCATTGCGACTGAATCGTTAAATCCTCTGAACATATAAGCCGCATTGGCAGGCTGTTCTGTTTCGCTTACAAACTCGGCTAAATTTTTGTTTTCCATACTCCAATAAAATGAAGTGCCGTTCATACCGACGTAAGTGCTTTCGTTGTAATTTATTTTTCCGCCGCTGTAGCGATAGAATGTATCATCGCCTTTAGCCGCCTTTTTCACCTTGCTCGCCGCAGAACGCTTAATCTTATTGTTGACGGCACCGTAACTTACATAGCTTGCAATATGGTTATTGCCGTGACTGCTGAAAAAATAAGCCGAATTTCCTGCAAATGAGGCAAATACAAGGATTACTGCTAAAACGGGAGCAATAAGCTTCTTTGACGATTTATTTAAAATCATACAAACGATTACTATTAACAGCGCTGTTATGAGAGAAAAAATAATGTTGTGATTTATTTTATCCATCAACAATACGGCAGCCAAAGAATATACTGCGATTGCTCCGATTATGCCTAAGCCTTTGCCTGTGCTGATTTTGCAAAGGTCTTGCCATGTTACTGCAACAATATATGCAATAATCATTCCGTAAGCCCAAACCCAGCGGTTAGCCATATATGAAAATCCGTTAAAAGCCCAGCCGAATGCCGGGATAAGAAGCATAGCCGTAGCGCCTAAAAATATTAATCTTAATGGGTGCCAACTTTTGTTTTTAGTAAAGAATAAAACGCAAACGGCAGGAAGCGCAACAGCGTTATATCCAAGATGCGTAAGATATCCCGGTTTTGTTTGAGAGGTAATCATAGAAGCTAAGAAATTGCGATAATAATCCATACTGTATATCCAGGTATGAACATAACTCTCAGACGAACGGCCGTCGCCGATAAAGGCTAATATTACAGGCACAAGTATAATTGCACTTAAAATCACACCTAAAATTGCACTGCCTGCGATTTTAAATAAAACTCCAAAAGCCTCTTTTGCACGATGACGGTATCTGCAAACAAGCAAAAAAAGTGTATAAATTGCGGTAAATAAAGCAAGCATATAGAAAAAGTAAAAGTTACTTATAGCTGCTAAAAATACCGTAACAATAAAAAGATACGGCCTTTTGCCTGCCGTAATTTGCTCTACACCAAGAAGCAGCAACGGCAAAAATATCATAGGAAGCGCAAAAAACGGATGATGCGACACTATGAACATTCCAAATAAGGTGAACACATAAACAAGCGAGCCTATCGTTATGCTTGAAACGTGATTTTGCTTTTTAATAAAACAGAATGCACCGAAGCTAAGCCCCGCAAGATATAAACGAAACAGAGATAAAAGACTGTAAAGATATGCCGCATATTTGGCAGGACAGGCAATGCTTAACAAATCAAGCGGGTCGCCGATAGCATAAAAGTGAAGTGTGGTTAATATATCGCTTCCGAGTCCTATTGAAAAATCCCATTGCGGCAACACAAATTTATGAGTTTCAAACAGCGTTTCTAAAATTTCACGTCCGTATTTGCCGAAATATACAAAAGCGGCAAAGTGCTGCCTCCAGCCGTCGCTGTTAATAATTAATGTCTTTTTATTTATTATAAACCAAAAGTAACATAAAGCAGCACAAACTAAAAAAGCTGCACTGTAAAGTAAAAAGAATTTTTTGCCGTTTTTAATCGGCTTTTTTAAAGTTGATGTTTTATCGCTCATAATGTATTCCTTTTTAAGGCAATCTATTGAAATCCTGTTATAATATAATTTTTTGAATTGTAATTATATCATTGTAATTATATCATATAGTAAATAGCATTACAATAAAAATTATACGCACATTTGTGAAAAAAGTCCTATATAAGCACGAGTGTCGGAATTATCAATAATCTAATATTTTTTTTGGAATGATTATAAATGATTATAAAAGAAATTTTAATTAATGTTGACTGTTTTTTATTGACATGTAAATATAAATATGCTAATCTTAATAATGACAATGGGGTCTGCAAGGCAGACCCCTGCTTTGATATATGGAGGTATTCATAATGAAAAACTTAGGCTATTATAACGGTAAGTATGACGAGATTGAAAAAATGCAAATTCCGATGCTTGACAGAGTTTGTTGGTTTGGTGATGGTGTTTATGATGCAACATATGCTCATAATCATATTGTTTTTGATATGGATGCGCACCTTACAAGATTTTACAATTCCGCAAAACTTCTCGGTATGAACATTCCGATAGAGCGTGACGAGCTTGACAAATTGCTCAGAGAGCTTGTTAAAAAGGTCGATGACGGCGACCAATTTGTTTATATGCAGGTTACTCGTGGAAATGGGCTTCGTGGTCACATTTATCCTGAAAATATGCAGGGCAATTTGTGGATTACACTTACACCTTGCCATGTTGCGGATACATATAAGCCGATTGATGTTATTACGTATGAGGACAAAAGATTTTATTATTGCAATTGCAAAACACTTAATCTTATTCCGTCTTGCCTTGCCGCTACCGCTGCTGACAGAGCAGGTTGCCAAGAAGCAATTTTCCACAGAGGAAATATTGTTACGGAGTGCGCACACTCTAATGTTTCTATTTTTAAGGACGGTAAGGTTATTACTCACCAGCTTGACGATATGGTTCTTCCGGGAACAGCAAGGATAAGGCTTCTTGCTTTTGCGAAAAAGCTTGGATACGATGTTGAAGAAAGAGATTACACTCTTGATGAATTAATGTCGGCAGATGAAATTGTTGTTCATTCAACAGGTTCTTTCTGCATTCCGGTTAAAACCGTTGACGGCAAAAAAGTAGGCGGAAAAGCGCCTGAAATGTTGAAAACAATTCAAGACGCTTTAGTTAAAGATTTTGAGGAGCAGTGCAAAGAATAATGAACAAAACCGAGCTTACCAAACTTAATGTCGGATACAATCTTGATTGGCTTATGAACCTTGACCCAAGAGGTTACGGCGTTTGCAGAATTCTCTACGACGGGGCAATCAAATATACAGGAAAGCCCTTGTCGCTCAATGGGGCAGAGGGACTTGTGAAGAATATTAAAAAAGGTGAAAAGGTGTTTATTTTAACGGGATTTATTCTTCTCCCTTGGAATGAGGCTGAGACTGACGGAATTATCTCATCTACTGTTTTTGCCAGATTTGTTATAAGGGCATTTGGCGCAAAGCCTGTTATGTTAGTGCCTGAGCAATGCGAAAAAGCCATTAAGGCGATGAGTGAGGTTTTAGGTGTCGGTATTACGTATGATATTGACAATATACCCGATAACACCATTTGCATTGTTTCATTTACTAAGGATAAGAGCAAGGAAGAGGAACAAACGCAAGAAATACTTTCTCACGGCTTGCCGTGCGCTGTTATTTCTAATGAAGCACCCGGCAGAAACAAAAACGGATATTATCATAATGCAGTAGGTGTAAACACAACCGATATTGAGGCAAAATATGATGTTCTTTTTAAGGAATGTCAAAGCAGAGGTATTTATAATCTTTCTATCGGTGACCTTGGCAATGAGCTTGGTATGGGCACTATTGAAAAACATATAAGAAAATATATTCCTTACGCTGAAAAGGGCGGTTGCAAGGCAGGAACAGGTTTTGGTATTTTGGCAGATACGGCTGCCGACAACATTATTACAGCAACTGTAAGTGACTGGGGTATGAATGCTCTTATGGCATGCACGGCATTTCTTTTGAATGATTTAGACCTTTTTCATACCGAGAAAGAGGAAGCGGCAGTTATGGATGCTGCGGCAAAAGCGGGTATGCTTGATATGTACGGAGAAGCAAGACCTTACATTGACGGAATTGGCAAGAATATTGTTTTGCCGATTATTTCACTTATGCGTGGGCTTATTGAATATCCTCACACGGTTGAGGACAAAACTGATAAATGGTTTGAAACAACAATTAAAAAAGGATATTTTAAATGATTTATTCATTTTTGCAAAACGGCGACAGCGCTGTTACCGTGCAATTTAAAAATGAAATAAGCGAAGAGGTTAACCGTCAGGTTACCGGTCTTTGCAACAGAATAGAAGCAAAGCATATTGACGGAATTGTTGAGCTTGTACCGACGTTTGCTTCGTTAACTGTTTTTTACGACTGCACAATCATCAACTCAAAGAAACTAAAAAAGAAAGTTGAAGCGCTTATAAACGGCGGAGAGTGCGACGTTAAAAACAAAGCGAAGGTTTGGAATATACCTGTGTGCTACGACGACGAGTTTGCTTTGGATATGAAAAATGTGTGCAGCCATACAACTCTTGAAAGAGAAGAGGTTATCAAGCTTCACACATCAAAGCCTTACTTAATTTATATGTTGGGATTTTTACCCGGATTTGCCTATCTCGGCGGTATGGACGAAAGACTTTTTACTCCGAGATTAAAAACACCGAGGCTTGAAATTTTTGAAGGGGCTGTAGGAATCGGCGGAGAGCAAACAGGGATTTATCCTATTGCGTCACCGGGCGGCTGGCAATTGATTGGCAAAACGCCCGTAAAAGTTTTTGACAAATCAAAAAAGTCGCCTATATTGTATAAAGCCGGCGATTATATCAAATTTTTCAGCATAGATAAGGCAGAGTATCTTGAAATAGAAAAGCAGGTTGCAAACGGCACTTACACTCCTTCAGTCAGCGAGGTTGAATTATGATAGAAATTATTTCTGCAGGTATGCTTTCAACCATTCAAGACTTAGGCAGATTTTCAGTAATGAAAAACGGATTTACTCAAAGCGGTGTAATGGATGCATATTCAACAAAAATTGCAAACAAACTTTGCAAAAATGATGTTAACGCACCTGTTATTGAAATGACAATGCTCGGAATAACGGCTAAGTTTACAGATGAGCATATTTTTGCGATTTCAGGCGGTATTTTTGATATTTCGCTTAATAACAAGCCTATTAAAACAAATAAAGCGTACGTTGCAAAAAAAGGCGATATTTTAAGCATTAAGGGCGTTAAGCAAGGATTAAGATGTTATCTTGCGGTTGCGGGAGGCTTTGATGTTCCTTTATTTATGGGCAGTGCCTCAACAAATCTTAAAATAAATGTCGGCGGCTTTGAAGGAAGAAAGCTTAAAGCGGGCGATATTCTTAAAATCGGCAAAGCGGGCAAAATTAAAAATATCGAAAAGCGAGAACTTTCGGAAAATACTTATGATAAAATAATAAAAGTAAGGGTAGTATTAGGTCCGCAGGACGATATGTTTTGCGAAAATGATTTAGCGCTGTTTTCAAAGCAACAGTACACCGTTACCTCTGACATTGACAGAATGGGTATAAGGCTGTGGGGAATTGCTTTGCGTGGCAAGGAAAAATTAGAAATAATTTCAGATGCAATTACCTTTGGCTCAATACAAATTACCAATTCGGGTATGCCGATTGTGCTTATGGCAGACCACCAAACAACAGGCGGATATGCAAAAATAGCAACAGTAATAAGCGCCGATTTGCCAAAGCTTGCACAGGCAAAACCGGGGGACAAAATTATCTTTGAGATTATTGACGTTAATACTGCCGAAAAAATAGCAATTAAGCAAAAAAAGTATATTGATAAATTATTTTAGGAGTGCCTATGGATTATTCAAATATGTTGCCGCAGGAAGTAAAAAAACTTATCAGAAACGGCAAAATAAATTGCCAAACATCAGGTATGTGCAACGGCTATGCTCAGGCTAATCTTTGCATTTTGCCAAAGGATTATGCGTTTGACTTTTTACTGTTTTGTGTCCGAAATCCGAAGCCGTGCCCGATTTTGGAGGTCGGAGATGTCGGCTCAAAGCGTTTTAAAACAATGGCGAGTGAGGGCGATGTATGTAAGGATTTTCCAAAATACAGAATTTGGAAAAACGGCGTTCTCGAAAAAGAAGTTACCGATATAACCGATTATTGGCGTGATGATTTTGTGTATTTTCTTATCGGTTGTTCTTTTAGCTTTGAAAGTGAATTATTAGAAGCTGACGTTCCTGTCAGGCATATTGAGGAAAACAAAAATGTGCCTATGTTTAATACGAATATCAAACTTCAGCCGTCAGGTAAATTTCACGGGAATATGGTTGTATCAATGCGACCTATTCCAAACGATTTAGTTGTAAAAGCGGTTAATGTTACCGCATCTATGCCAAGAGTTCACGGTGCGCCGATACAAATAGGCAATCCCGAAGCAATCGGCATAAAGGATGTTACGAAGCCTGATTACGGCGACAGCGTAACAATCAACGAAGGGGAAGTGCCGGTGTTTTGGGCTTGCGGCGTTACACCGCAAAACGCAGTGATGCAAACAAAGCCTGAAATTGCCATAACACATTCACCGGGTCATATGTTTATAACCGATATAAAAAATGTTGACTTAAAATATTAGGTGATTATATGTATAAAATCAATTTGAATTGTGATTTAGGTGAGGGCGCTGCCTATGACGAACAAATTATTCCTTTGATTAACAGCGCTAATATTGCTTGTGGTTTTCACGCAGGTAATCACGATATGATGGATGCTACTGCAAAGCTTTGTATTGATAATAATGTTGATATCGGTGCACATACCGGTTATCCCGACAAGGAAAATTTCGGCAGAACAAATCTTGATGTAACTCCTAAACAGGTTTATGATTACACATTGGCTCAATTAGAGACTTTAGGTAACGTTGTTGGAAGCACGGGCAAAATAGTTCATATTAAACCGCACGGCGCAATGTATAATCAAGCAGCAAAAAATAAAAAACTGGCAGACGCAATAGTTGATGCAATTATTGATTACGATAAAGATTTAATTTTAATGGCGCTTTCAGGCTCTCAAATGATTAAGTCGGCGAAAGAAAAGAAAATTAGATATGCAAGCGAGGTTTTTGCTGACAGAGCATACGAGGCGGACGGCTCGCTTAGAGCAAGGTCACTTGAAAACTCGATGATAACAGACGAAAATTTGGCTGTTGAAAGGGTTATTAAAATGGTGCAAACAGGAAAAGTTGTTGCCTACACGGGCGAGGAAATTAATATTGAGGCGCACTCTGTTTGTGTTCACGGCGACAGCGAAAAAGCGCTTGTATTTGTCAAAAAGCTAAACGAGGCTTTTAGAAAAAATAATATAGAAACAGTAAGTTTAATCGAGGCGATAAAATAATGGACCATCGTACTTATTTAAAGATTGATTTGAATAAGCTTGAACATAATTATAACAGTGTACGCAATAAACTTCCAAAAGGCATTAAGCTGCTCGGCGTAATTAAAGCTAATGCATACGGTAACGGCGCTGTTGAGATAGGCAAATTTCTTGATGATAAGTGTGACTTTTTCGGAGTTGCATGCATTGAAGAAGCTATTGAACTTAAGCAGGCGGGAATCAAAACACCGATATTGATTTTGGGAAGGGTATTTCCGTTTGATGTTGAAAAGGCTGTTAAATATGATATACGAATACCTATTTTTTCGTATGATGACGCAGTTACACTTTCAAACGAAGCAGTAAAGCAAAATAAAAATATGCCTTATCATTTTTGTATTGATACGGGAATGAGCAGAATAGGATTTCAAATCAACGAGGAAAGTGCTGATATTTGCAAGCGCATAACCGAGTTGCCTAACATTTTTGCAGAAGGTATGTTCTCTCATTTTGCAACCAGTGATGAAGCTGATTTGTCAAAAGCTGTTGAGCAGCGAAACAAGTATAAACGATTTTGCAAGATGCTAAGTGACAGAAAAATTGAAATACCTATTAAGCATCTGAACAACAGTGCCGGTATTATGAATTTTGACGAATATTTTGATATGTGCAGAATGGGTATTGTTACGTACGGTCTTTATCCGTCGGAGGAGGTTGATAAAAGCCTTCTTGATATTGAGCCGATAATGAGCTGGTACACAAAGATTTCTCATATTAAAGAGCTTGAACCCAAAAGGGAAATTTCATACGGCGGTACATTTATAACTGAGAAAACAACTAAAGTCGCAACAATTCCTATCGGCTATGCCGATGCTTTCCCTCGCTGTCTTTCTAACAAAGGCGAGGTTATTATTAACGGCAAATATGCAAAAATTCTCGGCAGAGTTTGTATGGACCAATTTATGGTGGATGTCAGCGATATTGATTGTAATATAAACGATGAAGTTGTTATAGTCGGCGCTCAAAACGGCGCTCACATTTCCATAGAAGAATTGTCAGACAGCGCATACTCTTTCAATTACGAACTCCCTTGCAGAATACCTGCTCGTGTTAACAGAGTTTATGTTTATAATGATGAAGTAGTTGAGGATGTAGGGCTTGTATAGCGAAAATTTGTATCGCTCTCATATTATTAACTTTTACTTTGCTAAATAAAAAAGCTCCTGTTGGGGGGCGCACTACATAAAGAAGAATGTGGTTTAAACTTTTTGAGTTTTGCCCATTGCACTATTAAAAAATCCTGCTAATACGCAAGTATTAACAGGATTTTTTCAATCATAGCTATTATGTCCTTTATTTTATATTGGATATTCTTTGTTTATTACTAATAAAAATGCAGACACGAAAAAACCTATGGTAATAGGGTTAATTATTTGGAAAATATAGTCTATAATAATAACAAGTTTGTTGTATTTGTTTTTATGTAACATAACAAAATTAAATATTATAAAAAATATAGGAAATAAAAACAAATATACATCAAGAATTTCTGAAATGGAAAATGAAATTGTTAACATACTTGTAATAGCTGAAATTATATTACTTTCTGTTAATATAGTTATATCTGTACGTTCTATCAAATATATAATTATCGATAATAAATGAAAAAGTAAAAGTGTAGCAGAGAGATATAAAGCAATTTTCTTTTGTGTATTAAACGAGTTGATATAGTCTTTAATGTTGTATTGATTTTTTTTATTCATTTTATTGCTTTGCCCTTTTCCCGAATTTTGTATTCGCAATGTTTTCGCATATAGACGAATATTTGTTAGGAATGTTTTCCAAGTTTAATTTCATAACAGTTTCTTTTATATATTGTAAAATTATATATTACATAATTCAAATCGGTATCATCAACTGTAATTGCAGTTCCGCTTTTGTTATATAAAAGATACAAGCAATCTTTATTGCGTACAAGTTCTAAAGTGCCGCTATACAAAATCGGTGTAAGAGTGCAGTTTGAAATTGTGGCATTATGATTAAGGGTCTGCACCAAATTGCCATAACTGCTGTTAATATCTGTTGTACTATATTTAGAAATATTGAGATAAAGGATTTTAATTTTTTCATATCATTTAATCCATTTCGTTATATTCTGATAACCAATAAATGAACTTACTCCTTTCTTTAGATATTTTGGATGCATCTGTTCCAATAACATATAGAATGTGTGAATTTGGAAGTTTTTGTTTAATCCTATTAAGCAAGTTGTTTTTATCCGTTTGTGACAGCGTATCAAAATAAGTGCTTTCAAGCATTAAAACTACATCATAATAAGTATAATCATCAATTGAACTATAAGTGTTTTTATCGTTTAGAAAATCTTTTATATTGTTTTCGCTAATTGTAATGTTACCGGCTATTCGGGCTTGATAATTTATAATATTTACTGAACTTAATTTAATTCCCACAATATTGTTATCTACATTTTGCTTAAACCATTCGGTAGCTACACTTTCTATTTCATCCAGTTGGTAATCATCATAATATCTACCATCAATCCTATTAACAAAAAAAGATTTATCGTTATATTGAAGTTCCCACTTATAGGGTGACCAATACGTATTAAGCGGCAAAAAAGAGGTGTCGTTTCCGGGCTTTTTCATTTCATAATCTAAAACAGTTATTTGATTATATGACATGTTATATTTATCTTGTAAATAGTTAATTGCACCTTTAGTCATAACTGTTTTTATGGCAAAATATCCACCAAATATAAAACCGAATACAAGAATAAAAACTATAAGAATAATTGTAATTGCTTTCTTTTTCTTTTTCATGTTACAATACCCCCTATATTAGTACTATATCACAAAATTAATTAGAATAAAAGCACAAAGCGAATATCGTTAAAAGAGGTTTGCCCCAAATGTTAGGGCAAACCTCTTTATAAGTTGTGTCTCTATTTTTTGCTCATTTCAATTTGTGTTACGATTTTGATTTGAGCGATGTCTCTCAAAAGTCTCAGTCATAAATGCCCTAAATCGCACTAAAATGACTTTGGAATTTTGAAATTTGCCGTCTCTCAAAAACTCTCACGATATTTTGAAGTAAAGGAAAAATGCCCGAATACCTCCGTAAAAAGCAGTAATCAGGCATAAAAATAGGCTGAAAGTAAAACTTCCAGCCTTGTGGCAGATTATATCAACCTGTCAAGTCACGGTAGTATTTGCTTCGCAAATCTCCACCTTAAAGACTTGACAGAACGTTATTACGGGTTTAATTGCATTATAAACCCGTAATAAGAACATCACCCATTTACAAAATCACAGATTTTGAATGGGTCCCGATAACCTTGTTACTCGCTTTGCTCGTAATAAGTATTCTTCGAATCCTTATCTTCTTCTATCGAAGAAAAAAACAGACATCCGTGTGGATGTCTGTTTTCTCTTGGCAGAGGTATAAGGATTCGAACCTTAAATGACGGAGTCAGAGGCTCGCAATCTTTTTTCAAAACCGCCTATTTAAGCCGGTTTTCAGACTTTGCGTCTCTCAAAAATCTCTAAGAATTTTATTTTTGCTCCGTATAGCAAATTCGTATGATGAATTGCGAACCCTACAATGAGGTGTCGAAAGAAACTCTAAATCCGCATTATCTTTTACAGCAGGGTAATGCACCGTTCGGTGTCAGTTGGCTTTTGGGAAATTTGCCGAGGCTGCTTATTGTTTTGCTGTGCTTGATTTTGAACACTATTCTCTGACGAAGGCGAAGGTGCTTTGTCAAATGTTCTGAGTATTTCTTCAATTTCTTTTTCTTGTTCGTCCATTTGATTTCTCCTTGTTCGATTTCTTTCCGAAAATCGGCAAAGCGCTTTTTTTGCCGCCTTTCGGAAAGGGACTTCCGAAGAAATCCTTTTCGTAAGGAAAAGGCGGCAGCGGAAGCTCCGCTACCGCCATCCTTAAATGGTTAGCTATCTGTTATTTCTTTGTTGTAACAGTCTTAGTTTTTGACCAGCCTGAATAAATCCTTATGGATTTGCCGTTAATCTTAACTGTCTTATAGGTGCGAACTCTTACATAATATTTTTTCTTTGCCTTAAGCTTTTTAACGGTAGTCTTTGTAGTCTTCTGCTTCTTGATTGTTACGGTTTTCTTGTTCTTCTTGAATTTCTTATTGGTTGCGACTTGAACTTGATAGCCTGTTGTCTGTGTAGCCTGCTTCTTCCACTTTACTGTAAACTTCTTTGAACCTGCCTTAAGTGAGGAAATACTTGTTGCCTTTGGCTTGATTGTGAAATAAAGCGTCTTTGTTCCGCTGTATTTACCCTTAAAGGTAATCTTTACTGCGTACTTGCCAACATACTTTCTGCCTTTTGCATAAGACACAGTATAGTCAGTATTCTTAACAAGTGTCTTTCCTGTTCTGTCCTTAACAATAACCTTAGGTGTTCTAACCTTTCCGTTATATGTTAATGATGTTGCTTTAAGCTTTATGCTTGATGCATTTGGAATTACTGTTGTTGAAAGAGTTTTCTTACATACCGAACAGTAATTTACTATCGTGCCGTTTGCTGTTGGGGTTGCCTTTGTTACGGTTTGCTTTGTGGTGTGGGCAATCTTAGCAATATTGCCCCAAGATGCAAGGTCGGTTATTTCCTTTGTACCGAGTACATCTTCATAGAACTTGCCACAACCTTCGCACTTGTAGTATGCTTCCTTACCGCCCTCTGTGCAGGTGGCAGCTTTCGCAGCAACCAAAGTCAGATTGTGAGTGTGCGGTACAGTTTTGTAATATCCGCAGGTGTCGCAAACATTGTCAGAACCGTAATCGTGAGCCGCTTTGGTTGTTGTAGCATCGCAGCGAGTACATTTATGCCAGTGACCTGTGCTGTCGCCGGTCCAAGCGGTACTCCAATCGTGACCGAGAGCTGCGATATTGTCAACAGTCTTGGTCTGTGTATTTGCCCAAGCTTCAGTAAAGGCTGCTGTATAGGTTGTTTCGCCCTTTGCTGTGCAGGTCGGAGCCTTTGTCTGTGCGCTTGTTACAGTAGCAGTTGCAGTTTCCTTATGACCTGCATCACGCTTACAGGTGCGTGTTGCTGTGCAAACGGTGTTGTCTGCATTCCAAGTGTAAGCAGGTGCGTTCCAATCGTGATTGAGAGGTGCAATCTCTACGCTTGTTTTATCGGTAATTTCTACCGATCCTGTTGCATCTGCGAACCACTTGTCACAGCCATCGCAGGTGTAGTATGCGGAATTGCCCGCAGTAGTGCAGGTGGCAGCTTTCGCAGCAACCAAAGTCAGATTGTGAGTGTGTTCTTCGTTTTTATTTTTGTAATAATATGTAACAACCGTTCCGTC